>JAEEGK010020838.1_pt1 | contig 13895 bp, 1 predicted proteins | sample 8958771 | NCBI WGS metagenome assembly JAEEGK01 (sample SAMN16246547, study PRJNA631951) | gut metagenome | biome: gut microbiome; feature: rumen; material: SC-attached | host: Bos | place: Iran: Karaj | collected 2018-10 | reverse complement strand
TAGATGTTTGTTTATGTCACCATTATACAAAAAAAGCCTCTCCGATACGGAGAGGCTTTGATGTAATAAAGCAGGGCTGTTAAAGCTATTATTTCTCTTTTTCCTTGATACAACGGACGCTGTATCCCCGTCCTTCGTATACATGAGTTTCGAGAAGTTCGTTACAGTCGAGAATAATGGAGAATACGGATATAGAGGTGGCATCTTTTACACCTTGGGTTGACCAGAAATAGGTTTCACCCAGAAGACCCTCGAAACGTGATGCTGCCCCATTATACCATCCTGCCGGGAGAGCGGAAAATCCGGTGCTGTTGCTACCGCCACTTGGAATCCAATAGAGCGGTGACCTCAGGGCGTCAACACCATGCGTATTTAAGCTTTCGTATTTCTCAGGTGTTGGCAGGTACCATCCTGCAGGGCAGATTCCTTGGATATGTCCATGTCCGTTGTCGGCACTGTCACGTATAGCGGCTTCATAGCAGTACAGACGTCCGTATCGTTCCACATTCTCAGTAACATCCGGATGTTCAGAGCTGTAATATTCGTAAACACAAGGAATATTGGTACAATCGCTGTATCTATTTGACTCAAGGTTGCGCTGTGTCCAGCAGTCGCAGTCAATACGTACTCCGTGATAAACGTTTCCTTCGCAGTCAACAGCATCGGGACACTTGGGGAAGGTTATGTAAATGTGTTGGTAACAGGTATCGGCATAGCCACAGGTGGCATCCTTCATAATCCACGTGATGACATTATCACCTTCGTGATAGAGGCTGTCGGCAGGAATGTCGCTGCTCAGTTTGTATGGCCAATCGGAAGGAGCCACAACAGTTGGCTTCTTTATGCTGTCAGGGTTGATCTTCATAAAGCAGTCTCCGAAATCAAGGGTGTCGTACATATTGGCGGCGCAGGTAATGGAAGTGGTTGGTGGGATAACCCAGGTGTAGGTTATGGAAACGGGTGTCGCATTCTGTCCACAGGAGTTCGTGTAGGTTGCTGTCCATGTTTGCGAGTGTGTGTATCCACTGACAGACTCGGAGCTGGCGGTTACTGTTGCTGTAGCGGAAGCGTTGCAGCCGTCGTTGACCGTGAAATCAGCAGCGGTAGGCGCGTCGGCCTTGTCCCAGTTGCAGCCCTTGTCGGTGCTGTCAACCAAAGTGGTAGTGATGGTCGGCGTAGTGGTCACCGTCCAAATGTAAGTGATGGTGTCCGGAGTGGCCGCCTGACCGCAGTCGTTGGTGTAGGTGGCGATCCAGGTCTGCGCGTAGTCGCAACCACTGTGGGTCTCGCCAGCAGTGGTCACTGTAGCCACGGCACCCGCCTTGCAGCCGTCGGTGACGGTGAAGTCGGCGGCGGTGGGCGCGTCAGCCTTGTCCCAGTTGCAGCCCTTGTCGGTGCTGTCAACCAAGGCAGTGGTGATGGTAGGCTCATCCGGTGTCTTTACTGTTACCGTGTTGCTGGCTGTAGCCTCGCAACCATTTTCATCGGTCACCTTCACATTCACGGTGTACTTCTGACCGCAGGAGCCGGGTGCGTCGGGAATCTGCAACGTAGCCGTGTCGCTCAGCTGGTCGGCCGCTGTGGCGGTCGAAGTTACCGTCAGGTCGCCAGTCCAAACGTAGGTGTAATCTGCCACCGTGGCATTTGTTATCTCCGCCGTCAAGTCCGTAGTGCCAGCATTGGGACAGAGCTCTGAGTAACTTGTACTAAGCGTCACTATAGGACTCTGGTGTACGGTCAGGGTCAGAATCACCAAGCTGTCCGCATGGAAGATGTTCTGCAGCGTCAGCGTGTCGTTGTGATTGCCTGGAGTGAACTTGTTTGCGGCATAGACGAAGCCGTTCTTGTTGTAGTCCTCGTTCACACAGATGGTGTCCCTCAGGTATGTGGTATCTGCCAAGGAGATAATTGAGAGAGATAACACGAATACGCTGTCGCAGCCATTCTCTGTTGTCAGGCTATCATAGAGGGTATATACGCCCGGAATGGTCGGGATTGTCACACCGGGATGCCCATCCCATACGTAAAGGCTTCCCGAGTTGGTTTCGGCAGTTTCTTCCGTATAATAGGAATTGAAAAACGCCAGTTTCAGATAGGAGACAGTATCCACCATGACGCCTTTTTCCTCTTTCTGGCCTGGGAACTCGTAATATCCGTAGGCATCCGTTGTGGCAGGCAGCGTTTCACCGCGCCATGTATAGCTGTCAAGATCTCTCTCACAGATAGTGTCCCTGTACAATTGCCCATTGACAATGAGATGGTAGGTTATGACGCTGTCGCAGCCGTTGCTACCGGAAACAGTGGTGTTGACCGTATAAATGCCGGATCCTTTATCAAAAAGTATTGTATCAACCACTTCAACATCTCTACATATACTGAAACGAATGTCAGACCTAACGTTAGCAGGACGACCATAGGAAGCTGTAGACCATTCAGGGTCTAGACCTAAATATGGATTATATTCCGGATACATAAGCAGTGTCTTATTGCCAATGCATTCAGACCCATAGAATTGATAGCTACTACCGTCAAAGCTGCCGGATTCGTCATTCACGAAAACAACCAAGTTGTCAGTACCATTGTATTCGAAAGGAACATCCAGATCAAACCTGTTCCAACCATGGGAACAGTTCAAATGACCCGAATAGACAAGTGTCAAAGTATCAGGATTGATCCAATCAGAAATATATCTATAATATACAGTATCATAAATCACATTACTGAATTCCTCCTTGTTTGTATGACCGAGATATATTTTCACATTGTTTTTCATGGTCATAGAATCGGCAGAGGCATAATCGAACGAAAGACTCGTCACAGTGCCTGCAGGGCCTAACTCAGCTGGTGTGAAAATTTGTTGGCACGCGGAATATTCAAACTCATTATAAACTGGTAACATATCATTCGGAATAGATTCATTGCCAATGGAATAGTCAGTACATATATTAACAACACTGTTGTAGGTGAACACATCTGAGAGGTTGAAGGTATCGATGGCTACCGTGTCGTGCTGCACTACGTCATAGTCAACATGCAGATATACGAGTCTTTCATTACCGTTGTCTTTTATGGTGTTCAGGGTGAAGTCACCGTTGGCAGCATCCACCACCCCAACCTGTACATCTGCGGAAGAAGATTCAACCGTAAAGCCTGTGCCTGGAGTAACGGTGATACTGACACGGTCATCCTGGCTGTATAGGAAGGTCTGAGGTACTGTCTCAACGTCAAGACAAAGGTGTACGGTGTCCGTTGGAACTCCAACGGTCATGATGTACGCAATGATACTGTCACAACCATTGCTGCTGGGAATAGTGTCATAAATAGTGTATACACCGGGACCCTCGTCAAAAGAATATGTTTTATCTGTTACGACATCTCTACAAATATTGAAGCGCATACCTGCCCTATAAGGGTAAGTCTCGCCTTGAACAGAAGCTGCCCATAAACTTGTTTGAGAAGCCCATAATAATATTTTATTACCACTACATCCAGAAATCCAGAACCCCCAGTTCCTGCTGGCATCTGCGGTACCAGATTCATCAATCATGAAAACAACCAGGTTGTCAGTACCATTATATTCGAAAGGAGTATTTAGATCAAACTCACGCCAACCCATTGATTCAAAATTCAAGTTACCATTATATACCAACGTGAACATAGAAGGATCAAACCAGTCATAAGCAGAGGTAAATTCATTCTTATCCGTATGACCGAGATAAACCTTCACATTGTCCATGGTTTTAGGCCCATCAGTAATGTATGCGTTGAGAGAGAATGAGGTCAACTTGCCAGCAGGGCCAAGGTCACTTGGGGTAAATATCTGTTGAGAAGCTGAATATGCATAACTGGGAACCAACGGGATCGAAGTTTCCGGACCTATATTTGTGCCAATGGTTTGATTAAAGCACATATTGGCGATGTAGGAGGAAGAAATGAACACATCTGAGATATCGAGCGTGTCGGGGACCCATACCGTGTCATGCTTTGTCACAGCATAGCTGACATGCAGGCGTACGATACTGTCGCAACCACCGCTGCTGGTGACGGTCTTCAGAATGAAGTCGCCATGGGCAGCATCCACATCATATACAACAACATTCGCATCGGAAGAGCTAACTGCAACATCCGAGCCCGGCGTAACGGTAATGGAGATAGCGTTATTATCACTGTAGTTAACAGTTTGCGTTTCCGCTTCACTCTCAAGGCAGACATGCACACTGTCCGATCTTTCAATACCCTCAATAATATAGATTAATTTGAAGTAGGAAATCGTGTCCACCATTTTGCCGTCGATTTCTTTCTGCCCTGGGAACTCGTAATAGCCCCACTTGTTGGTGTCCAATCCGGCCAAACAATTATCCGTGTTATTATAATGCCAGCAATAAGTGCTCACATCATCATAATTTTCGTACACCTTCCATGTCAAATCCGTCTCGTCGAAATATTTTGCACAAATGGTATCATAATGTGGTGGATATACAACGAATATGTTCGTGATAAGACTGTCGCAGTTGGCGAACACATTCTCTATTTCACTAGCATTTAGGCTGTTGGTGGAGTGACGAATAACATTCTGAAATACCGAAACACCTTGTTTTTCTATGACATATTCCGTACCAGCATATTCGACCACCGGAATATCTGTTGAGAACTTAAACCGAATGTCGTTCCTGTAATTAAACTCAGACGCATATTCATTCACGGGATTTGCACTGCTTGTAGATCCAATAGTTTTTTTGCTTGCAGGCGAAATGTAAAAGTTATGATCCAAATAGTAGGTATAAGGAGGAAAGGCATCAAAAATTCTCTCTACAAAAACAAGTAAATTGTCAACGCCATTGTAATAGAAAGGAGCATCCAACTCAAACTCGTTCCAACCTTGGCTACAACTCAGATTGCCCGTGTATACCAGTGTCAAGGTAGAGGTGTCGACCCAGTCGGAAGTCCATTGACTTGAAGCATAAACGGACCCGGCAAATTCACTCTTGGTCGTATGGCTAAGATAAATTCTCACCTTGTCGTACGCCGGGTTCGTAGGATCAGAGGAAGCATAGTTGTAAGATAGGGCGGTTATAGTACCCTCTGCATCAATTTCGTCGCTGGTGAAAATCTGTTGATTATGGTATACGGTAAAGACATAATCAGAGCTTTCTTCATTTCCAATGGGAATGTGATACCCCCAAGAATCGGACATTTCATTGATAACGATAAGCGTATCCATATATACCGGGTCTGGACATCCCACAGTGAGATACCGGGTGAAGATGCTGTCGCAACCATTGCTGCTGGGAACAGTATCGTTGACTGTATAAACACCTGGGCCATACGCCAAAGCAATCGTAGTATCGGCAAAATCGACTGATGGAACATCCCTACATATTCTGAATCGAACGTCTGACTTAAGAACATCGCCGTATCCGTGACTGGCCATACTCCACGGCTGACGAGAGTCATAATAGTACAATGACACTTCTTTATCAGGTATATACGTGCAATAGAAATAACGGTTGCTGTTTTCGTGTTGACCAGATAAGTCGTTTACGAAAAGTAACAGATTGTCTGTGCCATTGTAGGCAAAAGGAGCATCCAACTCAAAGGTGTTCCACCCTTGGGTACAGTTCAGGTGGCCAGAGTAAACCAGTGTCAACGAAGAGGGGTCAACCCAATCATTACTACTGGTGAATTCATCCTTAGCCGTATGGCCAAGAAAGATTTTCACATTGTTTTTTTGGGTTATTGGATTAGAGGAAGAATAGTTGAAGGAAAGGGAGGTTAAAAGTCCTGCAGAGCCCACTTCTTCAGAAGTGTAAATCTGTTGGCTCGCCGAATAATTTGCATTTACGTAATAGGTGGAACCAGTTATCGGAAGATTATGACTTGTAGATCTAGAGCTGGAGAGTTCCGGGCTGGCGATTGTATTGTCAAAACAGACATTGGTGGTACTGAATAATCCAGGGGTGTATAAAGTGTCACCATATACCGTGTCGCGCTTCACCATATCATAGTAAACATGCAAGTACACAATACTATCGCAACCGCTGGCCGTTAAGGTTTTTAGCATGAAGTCTCCATTGGCGGCATCCACATTATGGACCTCAACCCCCGAATCGCGCGAGATAACCTCAATACCTAAATCAGGGTTCACCGTAATGGTAATATTGTCGTTGTTGATATAGGTGATTTTTTGCGTTCCTGTCTGACGGGAATAACAAAAATGTACGTTGTCAATACTCTCATTCACCTGTTTGACAACCAGATTAAGATAGGATACAGTGTCAATCGTTCTGTCGTAAATGATTTTCTGACCCGGGAATTCGTAGTAACCATACGCGTCAAGACTCTTGCCAGCTATACAATTGTCTGTGTTGTTATAACGCCAGCAATAACCGTCCACATTATCGTAGTCCACCCATTGCCGCGTTGTCTCATCATAGTATTTTCCGCAAATAGTGTCTTGGTGGAGTTTCTCTACTACGAGGATTCTCGTGATGATACTGTCGCAGCCGTTAGCGCTGTGAGTCGTGTCCGTGATGGTGTATACGCCGGGATCATCCACATAAAAGACCGTATCGGCAAATTCAAACGTTTGCCAGTCTCGACAAATAGTAAAGCGAATGTCTGATCTGGTTTGGGTTCTATATGGGGATGAGGAGGGTGTCCATAGATTAGAATCATCACACCAATATAATGTTTTATATTGAGTACAATTTGTGGCAGCGAAATACCCGCTGGAAGTACTAGAAGCATTAGCTGTATCAAGCACAAAAACTACCAGATTGTCCGTGCCATTATATAAGAAAGGATTGTCCAACGTAAATTCATTCCAGCCTTTGGTACAGTTCAAATCCCCGGTATATACCAGTGTCATAGCAGAAGGGTCCATCCATGTCGAAGAGTAAGAAAAATAATCCTGATTTGTATGACCGAGATAAATCCTGACATTGTTTTTCGATTGTGAATACGAACTAACAAAATTGAAAGAAAGAGCTGTCACCAAACCCGCATCGCCGATCTCATCCGCAGAGTAGATCTGTTGATTGGCAGAATACCGAAAACGATGTACAGGGGTTAATTCGGTTTCACGATCTCCCTTACCAACGGTATAGTCAAAACAGGCATTGGTGGTGGAAAACAAATCAGGGGAATAAAGTACATCTTTTACAATGGTATCGCGCAGTACATCTCCATAGCTGACATGCAGGCGCACAATACTGTCGCAACCATTGGCTCCTTCGGTCTTCAAAATGAAATCGCCGTTGGCTTTGTCAACCTCCAACACTTCAACTTTGACGAGGTCGGCGGGGTTGGCAATGCCACAATTCGTGGTAAAGGTCGTAAGTATTCGGATATAAGAAGTAATACTTGAGGAATTGAATAGGACATCTCCAGCAGGATCAGACACTGTAAACCTGTAACTATCATAGTCAAACCAAGAAGGATGACCACCAGCAGTCCAAACGAGTGAGGTGGGCATATTATCCCGCAAAAAGATGGTTTCGGTAGCAGAATCTCCGGAAGTAAAGTTTTCGCCAATAATTCCAACCGTATCACCGTCTTGTACGACATAGATACCTCGATTACCATGCCATCCACCTCCTGTACTATATGGTGAAATATATTGGAGGTTAAAGGTGTATGGACATCTGTCAACAGCCGCCACAGAAATACCTTCTGTGGAGGAAATGGTGACGGAGACAGCATCACTGTTGTAGTAGGTATATGTCTGCGTTCCTGTCAGGTCGGAAAAACAAAAATACTCGTTATCAGCACTTTCAGCCGCTGGCTTAATATACAGTTTAAGGTAGGACACGGTGTCCACCAGGGTGCTATTAAGGACCTTCTGGCCCGGGAACTCGTAGAAACCAAGCGAATTCGTGTCCTTGCCAGCTATGGAGTATAGCATGCCGTTATGTGACCAGCGATAATTGTTTTTGTAGTCATCGTCAACAATCTGCCGAGTGGTTTCATCAAAGTATTGCCCGCAGATGGTATCATAGAACGGCTCCTCCACAATGAGGTAGCGAGTGGTGATGCTGTCGCAACCGTTGCTGCCGGGCACAACGTCTGTGATTTCGTAAATACCAGGCTCCCTCATAACAAAGGTCTGGTTTGCTAATTCAACCACCGGATCACAAATAGTGAATTTAATTCCTGATCTATAACCTGTATGTGAGGTACTGGAAGAAGACATCCCCCAGGTAAGTGAGGAATTGGCAGAAGACAGATTCCAGGGTTCAGTATCGGAGTTATAATATATTGAATATCCAGAACTCGTAGATCCAGCTGAAAAACCAGTATTGATACTATCTTTTTGGCCCGATTCATCAAGCACGAAAACAACCAGATTGTCCGTGCCATTATACAAGAAAGGAACATCCAAATTATACGTATTAGCCTCATCATAATATGTATATCCCCATTCAGATTCTACAAGTGTCCTGTGTGCGTTCATGTTGCCAGAATATACCAGTGTCATAGTAGAAGGGTCAATCCATTTATCGTAATATGTAAAATGATCCTGATTTGTATGACCGAGATAAATCTTCACATTGTTTTTTTGGGTTATTGGGGTTTCACCGCTATAAGTAAAAGTAAGGGCTGTCACTATACCGGCACGATTTCCAAGCTCGGCTTTTTTGTATATCTGTTGGGAAGCGGAATAGTTATACCGATTACTCAAAGGGACATAATTGTTTGCATAGTAACCACTCACCGTATTAGTACGGCATACAGCATTGGAGTCATAGTATAAATAAGGCGCATAAGGCACTGTGCCGGACACCGTATCACGTTGCACCTTACCATAGTCGAAATGCAGATGCACAATGCTGTCGCAGCCGAAATCGGTTTTCATCAGCAACAAATAATTCCCGTTTCCAGCATCGGAGGCATCGATTGTAACTGACGCATCGGTGGATTGAAGCGAGGGGATTCCATCAGCACTTATACTAATCAGGACATTACTGTTCTGCTCATACGAGAAGGTTGTATCTTCTCCATATATGCAAATAACACCAAGATCATCATAGTAATCGTATGCGTGCATGACGGTCAGATCATAGTAGGCCACCGTGTCAATGGTGTTGCCACCCACAATTTTTTGTCCCGGATATACGTACACATTGGAGGTGGTTTCCGGACCGAACGGGCCGAAACCCTGTTCGCTGGTATAGGTTTCACCTTCCTTGACGGGACATATCGTATCGTAGTAGAAGTGCTCGCAATCATCCACCACTCTGAGTAGCAGGGTGACGAGACTGTCCACCCCACTGGAGGCTTGGGTGGTCACTGTGATTGTGTCGAAATCAGCAGTGGCATGGGAGATGTCCAAACCTGTAAACAAAGGACTCTTTGAGGAGTTGTATGGTTCGGAACTGACACAAGTGAGCTCGTATAGGGTATCACTGGGTACGAGAAATAACCTATATAATATGTCACAGTCGTCGGGATAAGAAACAAGATGGGTGTAAACACCTGAAGAAAAATAGGTTTCTCCACTAACAGGCCAAGTATAACCATCTGTATCCAGATTTGTGATGATATTGTTGTGGGAAAATATAACCGTTGTGTCATGATATGGAGGCGGAAGAACAACTAACGTGTAGTCCACAACAGAGTCACAACCATGTATGTTTGGACCGACAGTGATATTACTGACTCTATAAGATCCTGAATTTCGAATAGTTCTATTAAATGCATTAAGATAAAATGTATACATGTAAGAACCTAATTTGGACAAAATGTCGTAGCGATCGTTAAACGTCATAGTCTGGCTTTGGCAGACAGTATCACGGATAATCACCGGTACAGGTGGAAGCACGGTAAGATAAAAGGTAACTATGGAATCACAACCGTGAATGTCGGCACCCGGAATTGTACCCTGGAATGAAAATGTACCCGTATAATTTTGAATTCTATAGTTCAATGTGCTAATAGAAGAAACCACATTGGGCACGACATTATAGGGATCGTCATACGTTAGGGTTCGGCCTCGGCAGACGGTGTCATATATACTCACCCTATTAGGTTCCCAAACATCCACGATAGCTTTACCAGGAACGTGCTCCACTATGGCACTCCATCCCGCATCAGTTGCCATTCCAGGTATAAAGTAAAGTGTGAGGGCTTCACCATGGGAGGTAATGAGACCCGGGTTCGGGCTGCCCGATGTCAAGTCGTAAAGCACGGAGTCGGAAATCGTGTTCGAACCGGAGATAACAAAAAGGTGAGCCGTAGCGGAAAGATGAAGTTCCTCAAAATGTATGGTCACGGGTTTGCCGTCTGTGGTCGTATAGGTATGCTTGACAATTTGGTTGGGTGTATAATTGCCGCTGGGGCCGCCGTCGTCATACACACGCAGTACCTCACCGCATTGCAGGGTGGTTTCACCGGTGCTTATGTTCACCGTATTGTTAGGAACTCCGTAAACAGTGGGACAGTACCCGTCTTTTTGGACCGTTACAAAAAGTTCGGAATGACTTCTTATATTGGTGGTATCATAATAGGAAGTGTCGGGACCTGCTATGGTCATTTCCTCTTCCATGAGGAAGTGATTCATTTCATAATCGCGATACCAGCGGATGGTATAGGGTTTCTCCAATGTAGAGAAAGCCGCAAACCGGGCATCTCCACCAATGCACACCGTATCATTCAAGCCTATCAAAGTACATGAATTGGCAAACTCCTCTTTCATTCTTACATATATGGTATCATTCTCGTCGGCAATCGTGTAATTACAGTTTCCGTCGTTGATGCTCAAAGGATATATTTTAGCGTTTGAGTAGGTGGCGTACTGGTCGCTGACTGTCACGCCTGAAGTGGAACTATAAGTACGGGACTCCACACCATTGCCATTTTCAAAGGCAATGGCAAAGGTGATGTCAGGATTAACAGTGCTTTCCGGAGTAAAGCTCAAGTTTACCTCCTCACCAGGGCAGACGATGGCGTTTGAAGTCAGGGTAATATCAGGTGCAGGTTTCACGGTAAGGTACACACTATCCACGATTTCTCCGGAACAACCAGTGTTGGAAATGACACATTTATACCAACCGCTTTGAGCTGCGCGCGGAATGAAAACGGTGGGAGAAGATATACTGTCAATCAACTCATTGGAAGGGTTGTACCATTTGTACTCAAGAATCGAGCCCAATTCAAGGGCGTTAATGGAAATGGTAGAGCCTTCACAGGTCTCCATAACGGTCAATCCGCCATCAAACCAGACTTTCTGCAGGTCGGCTATAGTGCTGGGATAAAAGTTCACATGGAAATAAGTACCGCAATTATCCACAATCGAGCACGATATCTCTTGTTGGAGATTCAACGCCACATCCGGGAACACAGCAGGCAGCTCTGGATCAGAGACAGTTGTACTCGCAATTACATTGCCCTGTTTGTTGGGTTGGTCGTAAAGCGTGTAAGTGTAAGGCGGAATGCCGGAGAGACCCTTCGCATATACGGTACCGTGAGTACTGCTGTTGTCACAGACGTATGCGTAAATATATTCAAACTCTACCGTGTTGCCGTCGTAATAAATGGTGTCATAGTAAGAGGGTGCCCCACACACTGCACGTCTCGGAGTTACTTGTACTATATACCTGCCAGGGTATGTGATGCGGATCGGCTCATTTATCGAATGGTAGCTTGCATCATAACCGCCACTGGGCACACCGCTTGGTCCACGTATAATTCGGAAATCAGCGGTCACTGGCGTTATCGTGGGCGGGTTTGGCAGTCCGGTGGATGGGTTGGTACTGCGAGAGACATCCGAATAAGCTCCCGCCGTATAGGTAATATAATGGTTATAACATTGCTCGTATGAGGTGTAAACGGGTACCTCTGTCAACTCGGTGGTAATGACCGAAGGGAAGGTGATGTTTCGTTGAAGAGTAAAGGTAGTGTCAGGCGTCATGATTTTGAATTGGTAAGGACCCGAAGGAATACAATAGTCAGACAAGCTTATGGTCAAACGGATACGATAAGAAGTGGGGTCTGTTCTTTCGCATGATATTGTTGCCGTATTTTCCAAATTATCCTTGTTTATAGTCCAAGTGTTTGTTGTAGAACTATAAACAGCAGTAAAATTATAACGGTTGTTATACGGACTCGTTTCCAGTTTGATGGTGGTTCCATCAAGATTCAATGAAGTATAGTTAGAGTACTCTCCAATCAACCTGACGGATCCTTCTGTTGTACAACAATTGTCGCCATTAGAAGCTGTTATTGACCAACTTGATGTCGGAGATGTCGGAGGATTTGGGCAAATATTCTTTGTCGTATAATAACTAGTATCAGTATAATAGTAATATTTCAAATCGACGGTACGTTCATATAATACGCAGCCATCCGCATCAGTCAGTGTCCATAGTATGGGTATGCTGAGCGGATGAGCTTGGGTGGAATCCTGGAACGAACCGTAAATAGCTTCCACCTCGTAATCGTATAGATTGATGGAGCTTGAAGAGCTGCTTATGGTACCAGTTTTAATAACACTATCTTTCTGTATGTCCGTGAAAGTATAGGTAAATGGCGGGGCAGTGTAACTATAAGAGCTACCCCATACAACGTAACGATACGTGTGATAATAATATTTATATCTGGTTACAACCTTGCAAGTGTCAGTATCAAGAGTGTCAATAGACCATATTTCAGACTTATCTTTTGTATTATACTTGTCCGTAAATACTGATGAGGTGCTGGGACGTGCCGGAATCGTCACTGTTCTGGAAACGTTAGCGCTATTGCAGGTATGTCTGAATTGCAGGGTATATGTCTCCCCCCCAATATCGCATAACCTTTTGTTAAACAGGGTGTCATAAAACGTGGTCGAGTATGATGCGGGATAAGGTTTCCAGTCGGTGGTGTCTCCATTATTAATGAAACGATATTCGGCATATTTAGGCATCATATTAATTAAGAAACTGTTGGATATGTTCAAAGAGGCATATATACTCACAATAACATTGTCTCCACTTTTAGATACACCATCCAAAGACACTCTGTCCAATACAGGGAAATCGGTTACCGTCACGGTCGCACTAGGGCCTTGCAAACCGTATCCACAGCCGTCCTCAAGTTTAAAGTCAAAGTTCCCTGCGGGCAGACTGTCCACCGTATAGTAGTCTCGGTAGTTATAATAACTATTGTTGGTGCCGCTGTACTGTCGTCCGTCAAAGGTGAGGGTGCGCAGGATAGAGTTGTCGGCATGGTTTATAACCGTAACCGTATAGGGATAAGCTCCGTTTTCTATCCAAAGTTGCACACGTCCTGTATTCTCGCAAGGCAAAGTTGGCCATTTGCCAGCTGCGCTCGAACCAAGAGTCGTCGTATTATACAATGGGAATATTGTAGGCTTTGCATACGATGAAGAGATGAAGACCTCAACACTGGTGTCCTTCTTGATGTAACCGCCAAACCCATCAGCGCATAAACCCTCCACGCCAATGGTGTATCTTCCTGAGTCAACCGTCAGTGTGTCCCATCCGTTAACTGCCATGTGTCCAACTGCATCAATCAGATACAAACCGGAATAATGTTTTGTGGTATCGCCCTGCTTAATGTAGTAGGCACGCACCTGCGTCAGTCCGGCAGGAGGAGTAGTCAGAACGTTGTTGGAAGCATCGAGCAATGCGTATGCCACTTTGCCATTATTGTAGCAGGTGGCGTTTGACGTTTCGATTCTTACCTTGAAATCGCAGCTTTGTGCATAAACCACGTGTAGTGTGCTCATCACGAGCAACAACAAAAATAGTAGCTTTTTAATTTTCATTGTTTTGTTATATTACTGGTGCGTTAAAATTTGACAATTTAGAATAAAGTTAGTTCTTTGACATTTTGATTGAAATTCAGGTGACTTTGTTTCTCCTCGGGAGCTGTTAAAGTTCATTCAAGTCGGTTTT
>JAEEGK010020834.1_pt1 | contig 13897 bp, 8 predicted proteins | sample 8958771 | NCBI WGS metagenome assembly JAEEGK01 (sample SAMN16246547, study PRJNA631951) | gut metagenome | biome: gut microbiome; feature: rumen; material: SC-attached | host: Bos | place: Iran: Karaj | collected 2018-10 | reverse complement strand
TTATCTCTTTTACTTTTCCTGCAACAACAGAAAGTGGAGTTGCCACAATACTGCCGTTCTTCACTGCGACAAGATTTCCAAATCGCTTTTCTGCCAGGAAGTCTGCTGCAGCACTACCAAGCTTTGTTGCAAGAATCATATCATAAGGAGCAGGATCTCCACCTCTCTGAAGATAACCAAGCACAGAAGTTCTTGTTTCGATTCCTGTTGCTTCTTCAATTTCTTTTGCAACGCGGAAACCTACAGACTGGCTCATACTCTCACGAGCCTTCTTAAATTCTTTTTTGCTGAGCGCAGCTTCATTTAAATCAATTGCACCTTCTGAGCAGGCAATAATAAAATAGTTCTGTCCTTTAGCTTTTTTAGCCTTCAGGTATTTTGCAATCTTCTTAATATCATAAGGAATTTCTGGAAGAAGAATTACATCTGCACGTCCTGCAAGTCCTGCATAAAGTCCAAGCCAGCCAACCTTGTGGCCCATAATCTCAACTACCATTGCACGGCTATGACTTTTTGCTGTAGTTCTGATTGCTTCAATTCCATGAGTTGCAACATCAATTGCTGTATGAAAACCAAAGGTTTCATCTGTACCAACAATATCATTATCAATTGTCTTTGGCATTCCAATTACATTAAAGCCAGCTTCAGAAAGTAACGATGCAGTAGTATTAGTTCCGTTTCCACCAAGACACACAAGCGCATCAAGCTTATTCTTTTTGAAAGTTTCTTTAATTCCTTCTACAGGAAGAAGTCCGGTTTTTGGATCAGGAACAGGATTCTTAAAAGGCTTCACGCGTGAAGTTCCAAGTATTGTTCCTCCCTGAGAAATCAACGGCTCAAGATCAATTGTATCCATCTTGAAGGTATCGTTATCTATGAGTCCGCGGTAACCGTTACGAATACCAATAAACTTCATTCCATAATTATTCTTACCAGAAATACATAATGCGCGAATTGCTGCATTTAATCCTGGTGCATCTCCGCCGGAAGTAAGAATTCCGACTGTTTTAATTGTAGAAGCTTTCATAACTATGATTATAACCTTTTTTTGATAGAACGGACAACTAAAAAAACAGGACATCCGCATTATAAAGAGTTAACGAAATTTTTGGCGCGAGGGAGCAGATTTGCAGGGCAAAAACGCGCAATAATGCGGATGTCCTGTTTTTATATCAATCACAAAAATTTGCTTTAAAATAACAATGCGTTAAAATGTTAATTTATGAAGAAATCAGCTATTTTACTTGCTTTACTTTTAGGCTGCTTTACAGCAGTCTATGGTCAGTCTGCGGCGGAGGGAAAGGTTGATCAGACATTTCTGAATGACTTTGTATGCCGAAACTGGACTACGGCGGATGGGCTTCCTGGTATGACGATTACTGCAATCATGCAGGATCAGAAGGGCTACATCTATGTTGGAACTTATGAAGGTCTCGTACGTTTTGATGGCGTAGAGTTTGTTACATTTTCACGCAATATCGACCCAAAATACGATTTTGCTTCTGTCCGTGCAATTTTTCAGGACACTAACGGAAACCTCTGGGTTGGTCATAACGATGAAGGTGTAACCTGCATTCAGCAGGATGGAACCATTCTGAAATACACTACAGAAAATGGACTTCCACATAATTCTATCCGCGCCATCTGCGAAGACTTTAATAACAATATCTGGCTTGGTACTGCTTCGGGACTCTGCTATCTTACACCTGAACATGAAGTAAAAATTCCGGAAGGTCTTCATGAACTTGGACAGGATACAATTCAGGTTTCTCGACTTTACTGTGATACTGCAGGACGAATCTGGATTTCTACAGCCATAGAAAATGACCTGTTTGTCTTTTCTACTAGAAAACTCGAACGCTTTACCGGAATCACAAAAATCAAAAATCCTTCTGTAAATGAAGTAAGCCAGGATAAGAGCGGTGCCTTCTGGTTTGGTGTTGCTCCTCACTACGCTGTACGTATTAAAGACACAGAAGAAACTGTTTTTGACATAGGCCATGACCATCAGGAAGGAACTGTCGTAAACTCAATCTTACAGGATACTGCCGGAAACTTCTGGTTCGCATCTGACTGCGGTATTACAATTCTTCACAATGGAGTTTATACCTATTACGATAAGCGTAACGGACTTGCCGACGATTATATAAACCACATTTTCGAAGACCATGAAGGAAACATGTGGATTGCCTACAACCGCGGCGGTATTGAAAAAATGAGTCAGGGTAAGTTCCGCACAATCGCAATGCCTATTGCCGTTAATGCAATCTGCGAAGATCCAGTTCGCGGTGTTACCTGGCTTGGTGCCGATAACGGACTTTACTGCTACAATAAAGACAGCCAGTTTGTTGAAAATAAAATTACTGAGCTTTGTAAGGGTGCGAGAATCCGCCATGTTGGAATGACTTCTGACGGAGAACTTCTTATTTCTTCTTATTCTGATATCAGCCAGGTATGTGTAACCAGCAATGATAAAATCATCGTGTGGACAATGAAGGACGGCCTTGCCGGTCTTAAATGCCGAGTTTCAATAAAAACTACCGATGGAAAATATTACATAGGAACAACACAGGGATTAAGTATTGTTGAAAAAGACGGAAGCATTCATTCCCTCACCAGAAAAGAAGGCTTTGAAAATGAATTTATTATGAGCCTTTACGAGGACAAAAAAGGACAAGTCTGGGTAGGTACAGACGGCGGCGGAATCTACATTCTTAAAGATGAACAGATTATCAAACACTATAATTCTGAAAATGGTCTTGCCGGAAATGTAATTTTTAAAACTGAACCTATTGAAGACAGTGGACTTTGGATTGCAACCGGTACCGGAATTTCAAAATATAACGAAGACTCTGATACCTTTGCTAATCTGAATTCCGCTAATGGACTTGGTACCGACAGTGTTTTCCAGATGATTTGTGATTATACCCAGACTGTATGGATGACCAGCAACAAGGGTATTTTCTCTGTAAATCTTGCTGACATGGAAGATGTTACCATTGGAAAACGTAAAAAGATAAATGCAAAATATTATGGAAATTCTGATGGTCTTAATACCGGTGGTATTACATCAACTTCTGTTTCTACACAGGATTCTCTTGGCCGTGTTTGGTTCACTCTGATTGACGGTTTTGCAATTTACGACCCGGTTAAATCCGGCAAAAATCAGATTCCTCCAAAAATTGAAATTCAGGAATATTCAATTGATAATGTTAAGTATGATTACCATGGTGAAAAAATTATTCTTCCGCCATCTGCAAAGCGTTTGAGCATTAAATTTACAGGTTTAAGCTTTATCTCTTCTGATCAGATGCGCTTCTGCTACAGACTCGGTGGTTTCGAAAATAATTATTCTGAATGGTCTAATCTTAGAAACGTTTCTTACACAAACCTTAAACCAGGCACATACCAGTTTACGGTAATGTCTGAAAACGGAGACGAAATTAAGAGTAAACCTTCAGATCCAATCATCATCATCAAAAAGCCTTATATCTGGCAGCAGCTCTGGTTCCAGATTCTTGTTGGTGTAATCATTGTTGGAATTGCAACTCTCATTGTATTCCTCAAAATCCATTCTATGCGCCGTTATCAGATTGAGCTTGAGAAAAAGGTTGAAGAGAGAACTCACGACCTTAAACTGGAAAAGGAAAAATCTGAAAAACTTCTTTTGAACATTCTTCCTTCAGAAGTTGCAAAAGAACTTACAGAACATCCTAACCAGACAATCGCTAAAAAATTCCCGAACATTACAGTTCTGTTTACTGATATTGTCGGCTTTACAAAAATGAGCGATGGTATGACAGCTGAACAGGTTGTTACTATGCTGAACAAGATGGTTACACTTTTTGATGAACGTGCTAAACGGGAAGGCATTGAAAAAATCAAAACTATTGGTGATGCATATATGGCTGCCACAGGCTTTACCGAAGAGCCGGATAATGACGGTGCTCTCCGTATGGTTCACTTTGCAATCGGACTTATGGAAGATGTACGCCGCTTTAATGAGACCTCTCCTGCCAAGGTTCAGATTCGACTTGGTATCAATACCGGAAATCTTGTTGCAGGTGTAATCGGAAAATCTAAGTTTATTTATGATATCTGGGGCGACACGGTAAACGTTGCAAGACGAATGGAAAGTACAGGTGAACCTATGAAGATTCACGTTACCGAAACTACTTACCTGCAGACTCAGGAACAGTTCGCTTACAGCGAAGGTATTGAAGTTGAAGTAAAAGGTAAAGGAAAGATGAAGACATACTTCCTTTAATTCGCTATACTCGGCACTATGAAATTTTCATTCAAACAATTCATTGTGCCGAACTTCGGCAAACGCCTTGCGTTTATGCTGCCCGCAGTAATTCTGATGGGCGTTTTCGTTTCTATTCTCGTTGAAATTGGCTGGGGAACTGACCCGGCCAGTTTTATGAACCTGAACATTGCAAGTACACTTGGCTGGGGCCTTGGAAACACCGAGGTTCTCGTTTACGGCCTTATGCTCATTTTCACTTTCATTTTCGGTGCTCAAATGATTGGCTTTGGAACTCTCGCCAACATGATTCTGATTGGTTATGTAATTGACCTGTGCCGCTGGATCTGGAAAAACATTGGTTTTGCTCAGTTTATTTATGATGGCAGCTTTGCCGTACGTGTAGTGATTTTTGCCGTTACACTTCTTTTATTTGTTGTTGTAGCTTCAATTTACATCAATGCGCAGATGGGTGTTGCACCTTATGATGCAATTCCAAATATTCTCAGTGGCTGGATTACTGTTATTCCATTCGCTGTAATCAGAATCTGTTTTGATCTCGCAGCTGTTGGTATTGGTGTAATTGCAGGAAAAATGAATCCAGATGGCATTCAAGGTTCTATCGTAGGTTCTATTTTGATGTCGCTTCTTCTTGGTCCTGTAATCAGCCTTGTAGGAAAACCTCTTAAAAAGATTCTGTAAAATACAAAACATTTCAAGTTTCTACAAACAGAAACAAACTTCATAACCTATGGTCTCAGTAGGAGTATTATGTTATACTTATAAGGTTATGGATAATAATAAATGTTTCAAACCATTTATCCCAGCTGATAAAATTGTTCCGGAAATTACTCCGGTATCTATTATCCTGGGTATCATTCTTGCCGTACTCTTTGGTGCGGCAAATGCGTATTTGGGTCTGCGTGTAGGAATGACAGTTTCTGCTTCTATTCCTGCAGCCGTACTCTCAATGGGTATCATTCGAATCATTATGAAACGTGATTCTATCCTTGAGAATAATATGGTGCAGACAATCGGTTCAGCCGGAGAATCTCTTGCTGCTGGTGCCATTTTTACCCTTCCTGCTTTGTTCATGTGGGCTGCAGAAAGTGATGCAATTCACAAGCCATCTTTCTGGGTAATTGCAATCATCTCTTTGTGTGCCGCTCTTCTTGGTCTTATCTTTATGGTACCGCTTCGCTCTGCTCTTATCGTAGAAGAACACGGTGTTCTTCCTTTCCCAGAAGGAACTGCCTGTGCTGAAGTTCTCCTTGCAGGTGAAGAAGGTGGAGAAAAATCAAAAATTGTTTTCTCTGGTCTTGGTGTTTCTGCTCTTTACAAATTTATTGCAGACGGAATCAAACTCTTCCCTTCAGAAATTGACTGGTCAATTAAACCTCTTGGCACTGGATTCGGAATGGATGTCCTTCCTGCTCTTGCCAGCGTTGGTTACATTTGTGGAAAGAAAATTTCTGCTTATATGTTAGCCGGTGGTATTCTTGGCTGGTTTGTTGCCATTCCTTTGATTTACTTCTTTGGTGATTCTTCTGTATTTGCTCCAGCTTCTGCTGCTATCAGCGAACTTGGTGCATGGGGTATCTGGAGCAGCTACATCCGCTATATTGGTGCTGGTGCTGTTGCAACTGGTGGTATCATCAGTCTGATTAAATCTCTTCCAACAATCATCAAAACTTTCAAAAAGGCAGTTAGTGGCTTTGGTCACAAGGAAAATGTTGCAGAACGTACAAACCGCGACCTTCCTTCTCTCTTCCTTTTGATTCTTGCAGCAGTAATCGTTCTTGCAATCTGGATTATTCCAGTAATTCCTGTAGGACTTCTTGGTGCAATCATCATTTTGATTTTTGGATTCTTCTTTGCTACTGTTTCAAGCCGCATGGTTGGTCTTGTTGGTTCTTCAAACAACCCGGTTTCTGGTATGGCTATTGCAACTCTTATTATTGCAACTGCTCTTCTTAAGGGAACTGGTCATACAGGTGTAGCAGGAATGACTTCTGCAATCTGTATTGGAACTATCATCTGTATTATCGCTTGTATGGCTGGCGATATTTCTCAGGACTTGAAAACTGGTTATATCGTTGGTGCTACTCCTAAAAATCAGCAGATTGGTGAATTGATTGGTAGCGTTGTTTCTGCAGCTGCTATTGGTGGAATCATGTATCTTCTTGATGCTGCATGGGGCTTTGGTTCAAAAGAACTCCCAGCACCTCAGGCAACTTTGATGAAGCTTGTAGTTGAAGGCGTTATGGGTGGATCACTTCCTTGGACACTTGTTCTTACAGGAGCCGGAATTGCTGTTGCAGTTGAAATTATTGGAATTCCAGTTCTTCCTGTTGCAATTGGTCTTTATCTTCCTATTCATCTTTCTGCTCCAATTTTTGCAGGTGGTCTCCTCCGTGCATTCTTTGACCGCAAAGGTGAAGAAGGTAATTCAATTACTGAAAAGGGAATCCTTTATGGTTCAGGACTTATTGCCGGTGAAGGTCTTATCGGTATCCTTCTCGCTGTATTCGCAATAATCCCACTTTCATCAGGAAAATCTCTGCTTGAAGCAATTGATCTTGGTGGAATTCTCGGCAACTTCGGTGGTCTTGCATTCTTCATCCTTTTGCTTGCTTCTTTTGTGTGGTTTACTGCTCGTAAAAAGAAATAGGAGTTATGACGATGAAAAATAAGACTAAGACAAGAAAGCTTTCTGCAAACTATATGGATATAGTGTTTATTAAAAATGCTGATATTCAGTGGCGCGTAAAAGAAAATGGAATTGTTGAAGTTGATATGGTAAACAAGGGATTTTTTAATTCCATTGCCCAGAAGTTTTTTCATCGTCCGAGAGTGAGCCATATTGCTCTGGATAAATACGGAACAACCTTGTGGCTCGCGCTCGACGGCACTGCAACGGTAAACGATGTTCTTGAAAAAATGAAAGAAGCTTTTCCAGAAGAACAGGATAAAATGCTGAACCGTGTTGTTCAGTTCCTTACTACCCTGGAAAGCTGGAAGTTTATTAGTAGATAAAGAAAAAGCCCGAACAATGTTCGGGCTTTTTCTTTATGTCATTGAGAGGAGCGGAGCGACGTGGCAATCTACAATGGATTGCTTCGCTACGCTCGCAATGACATAGTGTATTAGCCAATAAGTGGCTTCTGTTTCTTACTTACTGGCTCACAAGTCAATACACAACCAAGCTTCTTGAAAATCTTTCTATCGACTTCGCTAAGCATAACAGTTGTATGAACCTGACAGCCACGAAGATTTGGCAGCTGCTCAATTGCCATACGGCAGTTCTCGTCTTCACGAGAAAGCATTGCAAGTGCAACAAGAACCTCATCTGTATGCAAACGAGGATTGTTTCCGCTCAGGAAATCAACCTTCATACGCTGAATTGGCTCAATCATCTCTTTTGGAATAAGCTTAAGTTTGTGATCCAGACCAGCAAGATGCTTTGTAGCATTTAAAATAAGAGCTGCACTGGTTCCCAAAAGCTCTGTTGTTTCAGATGTAATAATTGTTCCATCTGCAAGTTCTATAGCTGCACAAACTGTTTTTGATTTTGCAGCACGTTCTTTTGCAGCAACAGTAACCTTGCGGTCATCAGTTGTAATCTGTGCCTGCTGCATCAAAAGATTTATCTTATCAACTTCTGATTCTTCTGCATTGCCTTCTACAAGACGTCCGACTGTTTCGTAATAGCGGCGGATAATTTCCTGCTTACTTGCTTCGCAGCAGGCATCATCATCAAAAATACAATAACCGGCCATATTAACGCCCATGTCTGTAGGAGACTTATATGGGTTGTTGCCGTAAATTCCTTTGAAAATAGCATCGAGAACAGGGAAGATTTCGATATCGCGGTTGTAATTTACTGTTGTTTTTCCATAAGCCTCAAGGTGCCATGGGTCAATCATGTTTACGTCATTAAGATCTGCTGTTGCAGCTTCGTAAGCAAGGTTTACAGGGTGCTTAAGCGGAAGGTTCCAGATTGGGAAAGTTTCGAACTTAGCATAACCGGCTTTAATTCCACGCTTATTTTCGTGATAAAGCTGACTCAAACAGGTTGCCATCTTTCCGCTTCCTGGTCCTGGGGCTGTAATTACAACGAGAGGACGTGTTGTTTCAATGTAATCATTCTTACCAAATCCTTCATCACTTGCGATAAGAGGAACATTTGAAGGGTATCCAGGAATTGTGTAATGATAATAGGCCTTAATTCCCATCTTCTTAAGACGGGCACGGAAAGCCTTTGCAGCTTCCTGACCTGTATAATGTGTAATTACAACACTACCAACCATGAGTCCGCGGTTCTGGAACTCATCTCTAAGGCGCAAAACATCCTTATCGTAAGTGATTCCAAGATCACTACGAACCTTGTTCTTTTCAATATCTACTGCGCTGATTACAATTACGATTTCCGCTACGTCGGCCAGTTGCATGAGCATTCGTAATTTACTGTCTGGCTGGAAACCTGGGAGAACTCGGGAAGCATGATAGTCGTCAAACAGCTTTCCACCGAATTCAAGATAGAGTTTATCGCCGAATTTGGCGATCCTTTCTTTAATGTGTTCTGACTGAATCTTCAGATACTTGTCATTATCAAATCCGTTTTTCATACGGTACTTAATTATAATGCATTTATTATTTTTTCACAATGATTATTGGTTGACACCTTTGAAGATGTAGAGTAAATTTGTAAATGGAAGGGAAGTTTATGATTTCAAAAATTAAAAAGCTCTTAGGACTCGAGAAATTACATCCCGACGTCCAGTTCTTTCTGGATTCTGAAAACCTCAATATAGCGCAACCTGCTTCCTTCATTGTAATGATTGTTGAGTTTGGATTATTCCTTAATACAATTATTTACGTTATAAGAAGTGGACGACCGCCTTCAGCAAATAATCTTTTTTACAGAACTCTTTATGGTCTGATGGTTATTGCATCGGCACAGCTTTTTATTTATTCCACATACCACAAAAGAAGAGGAATTCATTTTAAGCGTTTTGCATTAGATTCAAGTATTATTATTTTCTTTCTCTCCGTTATTGCTTTTGGAATTTGCATTTCTATTAAAGATTATATTCATGGTGAACAGATTCTGGTTTTTATTACTATAGAACTTTTTGTTGCCTGTCTTTTTATGGTTAAACCATATCTTGCAATTATACTGATAACTATTCCTTTTACTATTTTTTATTTCATGATGGCATCAGCTAACGGTATTTCTAACGCAACAAGGATAAACTATCCGGTCATTATGTTTTTCTTTATTCTTGTAAATATTGCACACTATCAGCAGTTTCTGAGAATTGCAAATCATAATGTTGTAAATCACGCCCTCGCAGAACAATTGCGTAATGCATCCCGCTACGACTTCCTTACTAAGCTGAAGAATCGAACTGCCTTAAACATGGATTTTGAAGATTCTGATAATCCTAACTTAAATTCTCATTTTATTGTTATGCTCACAGATATTGATGATTTTAAGATTTATAACGATACAAAGGGACATAATTTTGGCGATGAATTACTCAAGAGACTAGCTTCAATCATGCAGAATAATTTTGGAAAAACACATTGCTATCGTTATGGTGGTGATGAATATCTGATTGTGCTTCCTGAAATCAGAGAAGACCTGTTCCTTGAAAAAATCAGAATAGCAAAAGAATGCACTAAGAATGAATTTCATTTCAGTGGCGGCTATACCCACGGTTATGTAAGTTCAGCTAAAGATCTGCATCACCTTATCAATATTGCCGACAAGAATCTCTATGATGCCAAAGGTTCCGGTAAAAATCAGGTAATTGGAAAGTTTTAATTGTACATAAAAAAAGCCGCCGGTGGTTGAGTGATGCGAAGCTTCGTACCTAAACCTCCGACGACTCTTTTATAAATGTTTGAATGTTTACTGATTATTCCACTTCTTGAAAATCAATGATGTGTTTACACCACCGAATGCGAAGTTATTAGCCATAACGTATTCTGCATCGATGTTGCGTCCTTCACCCTGAATGTAGTCGAGTGGAGCACACTCTGGATCTACATTTACGAGGTTTACATTTGGATGGAACCATCCTTCGTTCATCATGTTGATTGTAAGCCAGCTTTCAACACAACCGCAGGCACCGAGGATGTGTCCAATGTATGATTTAGTAGAGCTGATTGGTACAGCGCGACCGAATGCCTTGTAAACAGCCTGTGTCTCAGAAATGTCTCCGTGTGGAGTTGCAGTTCCGTGAGCGTTTACATAAGCAATCTGATCCTTGCTGATTCCAGCATCTTCAATTGCCATCTCAAGACATTTTGCCTGAGTTTCGCTGTTTGGAGAAGTGATGTGTGAACCGTCCATGTTTGTAGCAAAACCTGCAATTTCACAATAAATCTTTGCACCACGTTTTACTGCGTGCTCAAGATCTTCAAGAATCAAAGTTCCTGCACCTTCACCAATTACAAGACCATCGCGATCTTTGTCGAAACATTTTGGTGTTGCCTCTGGAGTTTTGTTCAAACAAGATGTTGCACCGAGTGTATCGAAAATTGCAGCGTCTGGAGCAGAAAGCTCTTCTGCACCACCACAAATCATAATTTCCTGACGTCCGTCTTCAATTGCTTCGTAACCGTAACCGATTGACTGTGAACCAGAAGTACAGGCTGTATCTGTAATGATTACGCGGCCGCGAATCTGCCAGTAAACGCTCATATTACATGCGTTTGTCTGTGGCATAGCCTTAATGTAAGTCTGGCTGTTAAGGTGCGAAGAATCACCAGTTTCAACCATTTTTGCAAGGTCGCCGATGGCATCCATACTTCCCATACAGGTTCCGTATGCAATACCGGTGCGTCCGTTCTTAAGTTCTTCGATTACATCATCGCCGTCTTCTGCAAGCAGGCCTGCCATAGCAAGAGCGTCGTGGGTCGAAAGCAAGCCAAGCAGAGCAACGCGTCCCATACCGCGAACCTTTTTGCGTGGGAAGCTAGGCAGCTCCTCATCAAAAGGGCAGGCCAGACGGGTGTTCATTTTTGTGTAACGTTCCCACTCCGGCATATAACGAATTTTATTTTTACAGGTTTTCAGATTTGCGTAAGCTGTTTCCCAATCTCGACCAAGCGCAGAAACCATACCGCCGCCAGTAACAACAACGCGGCGCTTTCCATTAGGTTTTGTGAATTCCATATCAATTCCTCAATCAAAATAATAATAAAGAGTATAGTAAGAATATAAGAAAAAGAAGAAAAATACAATAATTTGTCATCTTCGGGCAAGTTAGTGTCATCTTCGGGCTTGACCCGAAGATCTAGACAAGACCGTGAAGTCTAGATTCCCCGGTCAAGCCGGGGAATGACACTTTAGTCAAGCAATGGAATGACAGTTATTTACACAGCGCCTTTGCCTCATCAAATGGCAGCGGTTTGCCCCAGACAAAGCCCTGAATAAAGTCGCATTTGTGATCCTTGAGGATTTCCAGCTGACTTTCGTTTTCTACGCCTTCGGAAATAACCTCACAGTCCATAATATGGCCCATGTAGATGATAGAGTCTACCATGTCGCTCATTACAGGATCACTTTCGATTTCATCAATCAGGCTCTTGTCGATTTTGAGGAGATTTACCGGCAGCTTCATGAGCTGGGCAATTGAAGTGTAACCCGTACCAAAATCATCAAGAGCAATCTGAACTCCAAGAGTGCGCAGAGTAAGAATGTTGTCGATTGTAACTTCCATTGATTCGGCAAAAGAATATTCGGTAATTTCAATTTCGAGATTTTCTGCCGGGAACTGGGTTTCGTCAATCATCTGCTTAATCTTCTGGGCAAAATTTTCAGTTGCAATATTTTTTGCAGAAACATTGATGGAAACAACAAAGTTTTTGCCATTGGCTTCAAGAACAGGCTTCATTTCTGTCATAGCGCGGCGGAGAACATAATCATCAATTTCTGTAATAAGATTTGTTCTTTCGGCAGCAGGAATAAACATAGCCGGGCTTACAATTGAGCCGTCCGGTTTTTTGCAGCGAATAAGGGTTTCAAAACCGCGGAGCTTTTTGCCCTCGGTAATATACTGAGGCTGATAAACCAGGAAGAACCAGTCGTGGGCCATTGCATCTTTAATAAGGAATTCTGCTTCCTTCTGTTCAAAATCCTGATTCAGAAGGGAATCATCATAAAGAACTATTTTCTGCAGAGGGGCTTTTCTGGCTTCTGCAAGAGCAATTTCACCATAGCGGAGAATGCTGGAAGAATTTCTTTCCTTGTCATAATTCTGATCAATATGCACTACACCAGCCGCAAGCGAAACATTGCAGGTCTTTTTTATTGAAGGGTCTTCTCCGTGCTTTGGCGGAAGCATCATAACTTCGGAACGGATTATGAGTTTAAGCTTTTCTTCCGGGAAATTATTTTCATCGAGCAGCATGGCAAAAAGACCGCCGGTAATTTTAAATAGAATCTCATTTTTGCCCAGAATACTTTTAAGCTTTGGAGCAACTTCCTTAAGAATATAATCGCCCGCCTGGATTCCATAAACATCATTTATATTTTTGAAATCTTCAATTTCCACACAGGCAAGGTAAAAGGAATGCTTTGCTTCGAGCTGTTCATTTATATATTTAACATAATGACGGCGGTTAGGGAGTCCGGTAATAAAATCGGTTAAACTGTTTATTGTCGATTTTTTGTAGAATGAAGAAATGATGATTATTGTGATAAAGGAAACCACCATTGTAAGTACACCCGGAACCGGCGCAAGGTTATGACGCATTATAATAGGGATAGTCGCAGTTGTTACACTAAAGGTCATTATACCAATAGCAATTCTGCTTCCAATCTTATAATCAACAAATACAAGCAGGATACAGCAGAGTGAAAGGATGGCCGAAAGAATTCCCTGGGCAGAAACAACAGGCAATACAAAAGAACCAAAGTTCAGGACATTTCCAAGCTTAGTGATATTTGAAACGGCGTAAAGACAAATAATAGCAATGGCCGTGCACAGGGCCAGCATCAGTTTTTTTCGAACAATAGGTTTCATAGCGTCCTCCTTTTACATACCTGCCATCCTGTAATAACTCCCTCTGCTAAGACAGGTACACGAGAACTTTCTGTAATATTTTAATGATTTTAACACGTGAAAATTGCTAAAGCAAGAAAAAAGCGGCCACATCATAAGAATAGGTGAAAACCTGCAAGTTGACATTATTTAAGAAAATGTCTAGCAAAATACCCGTCTCTATGATAAAATTATCTTACTATAATATTGTGAGGATAATATGGAAAACGAAAATCTTGATAAGAAAGTTCTTGTTACTGGTGCGAGCGGCGGAATTGGCCGTGCTATCGCTGTAGAGGCTACTAAAGCCGGATATTATGTAATCTGCCACTATAACGGAAGTCAGGCTAAGGCAGAAGAAACTCTGGCAGAAGTAAAGGCTGCTGGAGGACAGGGAGAACTGATTCAGTTTGATGTTTCTAACCGCGAAGACTGTAAAACAAAGCTTAGTGCCCTCACAGAAAAATACGGTGCACTCTGGGGAATCGTAAATAACGCTGGTGTTACCCGCGATAATACATTTGTTGCAATGAGCGGCGAGGAGTGGGACAAGGTTATCCACACAAACCTCGACAGCTTCTACAACGTAATTAAT
>JAEEGK010020833.1_pt1 | contig 13897 bp, 10 predicted proteins | sample 8958771 | NCBI WGS metagenome assembly JAEEGK01 (sample SAMN16246547, study PRJNA631951) | gut metagenome | biome: gut microbiome; feature: rumen; material: SC-attached | host: Bos | place: Iran: Karaj | collected 2018-10 | reverse complement strand
CGCAAGTGAGGGCTGCGCGGGTTACGTCCGGTATATTTCCGCCCCTAGAATTGCGGATGGTTGCTACCTTATTTATATTGACACTGAGTCGGGTCATATTTTCCTTTGTTTTTATGTGCCACAAAAATAAGGAAAATTCTAAGAAATGTGTTAATTTTGGCGTTTGATTTTAGACACTACTATGAAAATAGGATATTTCATTCTTCGGGAAGAATTAAAGTCCGACCCTCGCATGCTCTCCCTCCTTCGTGACCTGGAGCAGGCCACCTTTGAGGTATACGAGATTGGCAATAAAAACGATGTCCAGCCCAATACGGACCTCGTCCTCTCCATGGGTGGAGACGGTACTTTCCTTTCGGCCGCCCACGTGGTGGCAGATATTGGCCTTCCCATCCTGGGCGTTAACTTCGGCCGCATTGGTTTCCTGTGCGAAAATCGGCCCGAAGATGTCAAGAGAGCCCTTCTGGAGGGGGATTTCCGTATTGAGTACCGGACGGTGCTCAACGCCACCCTCAAGGGACCCGATGCCCGCAAATCCATTGGTATGCTGCCTTATTCCGTGAATGAAGTAGCCCTTCACCGCAGCGGCTCTGCCGTACTGGGCATCCACGTGAGCATAGACGGAGAACCCCTGCCCACGTATTGGGCCGACGGCCTGATTGTGGCCACCTCCTCCGGCTCCACCGCTTATTCCCTTAGCGTAGGCGGTCCCATCTGTATGCCCGATACCAAGGTGCTGGTAGTGGCTCCTATTGCTCCGCACAACCTTAATGTTCGGCCCATTGTATTGCCGGAAACCGCCAAAGTGGACATTTCCTTCGAGTCCCGTGACGGCCGCGCCACTATGTCCACGGACAATCGCGTGGTAGAAATCCAACCCGATTGGAGCATCCACGTAGAGATGGCACAATTTTCGCTTAAACGAATCCGGCTTGCCCAGTCGGGCTTCGTGAAGGCTCTCACTTCACGGCTTTTCTGGGGAGAAGATATGAGAAACAATGGATAAAAACAGATTACCCAAGCACGTGTCCATTATTATGGACGGTAACGGCCGCTGGGCCAAGCTCCAGGGAAAGGAGCGGGTCCAAGGCCATATGGAGGGAGTAGAAAGCGTTCGCGCCTGTTTGGAAACCGCTGCCAAGCTGGGCCTCGAGTACTTGTCGGTTTACGCCTTCTCGGAAGAGAACTGGAACCGTCCCGTAGAAGAGGTGTTGGGCATTATGGAGCTCATTATGAAGGCTATGGAGCACGAGCTTTCCAATTTTGTGGAACACAATATCCGGTTCGTGGTGCTGGGTAACCGTGCCCGCCTGGGAGACAGTCTCAACCAGACCATTGACCGCATCTGTGGCGCCACGTCCCAATGCAACGGAACCACTTTCATTATGTTCCTGAGCTACAGTGGAAAGTGGGACATTATGCAGGCCGCCAAGAAGGCCGCCGCCACCCTTACTCCGGAGCAGTTCCAGCAGATGGAAATCAAGGATTTGGATTCCTACCTGGTTACCGCCGGCATCCCGGATCCGGATCTGGTCATCCGCACCTCCGGAGAACTCCGCATCTCCAATTACCTGCTGTGGCAAACCGCTTATTCTGAGTTCTATTTCACGGATGTCCTCTGGCCGGAATTCCGCGAGGCGCAGTTTATGGAGGCCCTGGAAGCCTATGCCGCCCGCGACCGCCGTTATGGAAAAGTGAAATAAAATGCTTACCTTTGCAAGATAACAATTTAGCTGGAATGACAGGAAAAAAGATACTCTGCATCGCTGCCCTGCTGCTTGCGGCCGTCTCCCTTAAGGCCCAGAGCGGGAAAAGCGGCATAGAAGTAGACTATAACCGTCCCAAGAAATATGTAGTGGGCGGTGTTGGCGTAGAAGGAAACCAGTATTTCAACGAGCATCAGATTCTTCAGCTCACAGGTATGCAGGCCGGTCAGGAAATCACCGTCCCCGGTGACGATGTAACCGGCATTGTCAAGCGTCTGGTGGCCCAGCGTTATTTTGAAGACGTGGCCGTGGTCATTGACTCCCTCAGCGCATCGGCTGATACAGCTTGGTTCAAGGTGTGCATCAGGGAGCGCCCGCGTGTTTCCCGCTGGACCTACAGCGGCGTCAAGTCAGGAGAGAAGAAAGACCTCCAGGAGCGTTTGAACCTCCGTCCCGGCCGTGAATATTCGGACTATGTAAAGAATACCTCCATCGATATTATCAAGCGTTATTATAAGGAGAAAGGTTACCTTAAGGTGGATGTGGATGCCCAGGTGGTCAAGGACAGTATGATCCGCAGCGCCATCCGCGTCAATTTTGACGTGAACCGCGGCCCTAAGGTCCGTATCAAAAACATCAACTTTTCCGGTAACGAGCACGTGAAGGAGTACAAGCTGGCCAAGAATATGCGCGAGACCCACTCCAACAAGTGGTACAACTTCTTCAAGAGCAAGAAATTCAAGGAAAAGGAATACGAAAATGACCGCAAGACCGTCCTGGACGCCTTCAATGAGGCCGGTTACCGTGACGCCCGCCTGGTCAAGGACTCCATCTATTACCTGCCCGACGGCAAGCACCTTGCCATTGATATGCAGTTTGACGAAGGTCCGCAGTATTACTTCCGCAACATTACCTGGACGGGTAACTCCGTTTATTCCACAGACGTTCTCAACGAGATTCTCCAGGTCAAGAAGGGAGATATCTACGATATGGTTACCCTTAACAAGCGCCTCCTGGGCGGTGGTAAGGAAAACGAGTACGACGTATCCAAACTGTACCGAGACAACGGTTACCTCTTCCTCCAGCTCACGCCGGTGGAGGTAAACATCCAGAACGATTCCGTTGACCTCGAGATCCGTATTTCCGAGGGTAAGCCGGCCACCATCAACGACGTTATCATCAACGGTAACGACTTAACCAACGAGCGTGTGGTCCGCCGTCAGGTGATGACGCGTCCCGGTTACCTGTTCAGCCAGTCCGACTTTGAGCGTTCCATCCGTGAAATTGCCTCTATGGGCCAGTTTGACCCGGAAGCCATTATGAAGCAGGGAGAAGGTTACTCCATCCTGCCCAACCAGATCAGCAACACGGTAGACGTTATTTATAATGTAACGGAGAAACCCTCCTCCCAGCTGGAACTCTCCGGCGGTTGGGGCGGTAACACCTTCGTGCTCACGGCCGGTGTAAGCTTCAACAACTTCTCTACCCGCCGTATGCTGGAGAAGGGCGCCTGGCGTCCGGTTCCGCTTGGAGACGCCCAGAACCTCTCGTTCCGCTTCCAGACCAACGGTAAGTACTACACTTCCCTCAGCGCCAGCTTCTCCGAGCCCTGGCTCTTTGGCAAGAAACCTACTTCCCTGAGCATCTCCACGTATTATTCCAGAATGACGGACTCCTACCTGGCCATTGGTATCCTGTCCACCGACAAGATGTTTGAGGTGTTCGGTTTCAATGCCGGTCTGGGTACCCGCCTCAAGTGGCCCGATAACTACTTTGTCCTTTACAACGGTCTTAGCTGGCAAACTTACAAGCTCACCAACTGGACCAACAGCTACTTCGCCTTCAACGACGGTATATCCCACAACCTGAGCTATACCATCAACCTGTCCCGTAACTCCTCCGACCAGCAGATTTACCCCCGTACCGGTTCCGAGTTCTCTGCTTCCCTGCAGATTACTCCTCCGTTCTCCCTGTTCAGAAAGTATACGTACGACGAAGACGGCAACAAGGTCCCGGTCAAGAGCTGGAAAGATGTGGACTACGACAATTGGACCGCCGCCCAGCGTTACAAGTGGATTGAGTACCACAAGTGGAAGGTCAGCGGTACCGTTTATACCAAACTCGTTGGAGACCTGGTCCTGATGACCCGCGCCCAATTCGGTTATCTGGGTTACTTCAACCGCAACTGGGGTTATTCTCCCTTCGAGAACTTCCAGGTGGGTGGTGACGGTATGTCCGGTTATATGACCTATGGTGCAGAAATCATCTCCCTGCGCGGTTACGAAGACTATTCCCTTACGCCCAAGAAAGTTACTCCCTACAGCCAGAACAACATAAGTTACGCCGGTAACGTATACGACAAGTTTACGGTAGAACTCCGTTACCCGGTGATCCTGCAACCGCAGAGTACCATCTACGCCCTGGTCTTCCTGGAGGGTGGTAACTGCTGGAGCGATATCAGAGAATTCAACCCGTTCCAGATCAAGCGCAGCGCCGGTGTAGGTGTGCGTGTGTTCCTCCCTATGATTGGTCTGCTGGGTGTTGACTGGGGCTACGGCTTCGACGACAAGACCAACGGCGGTAGCCAGTTCCACTTTGTCCTGGGACAGCAGTTCTAGCAAGGCACAGTATTTGAAAGAATTGTCCCGGACCTAATTTAGAAGAAAACAAAAATTAATTGAAGATATGAAAAAACTATTTGTCATTGCTCTTGCAGCACTTGCTACCCTCACCGCTTCTGCCCAGCAGTTCGGTAAGGTGAACTTCAACGAGATTGTGATGCTGGCCCCCGAAATGGACGCCGCCCGTGAAACCATTGCCGCTTCCCAGAAAGAGGCCGAAGAAACCTACGCCGCTATGGTGGAGGAATATCAGGGCAAGATGAACCAGTATCAGCAGAAGCAGGCCACCTGGACTGCCGCCATCCGCGAATCCAAGGAGCGTGAGCTTATGGAAATCCAGAACCGCATCCAGGAATTCCAGCAGTCCATCTCCCAGGAGCTCCAGCAGCAGCAGAACCAGCTCACCGCTCCCATCCAGGAGAAGGCCAACAAGATTGTGATGGATATTGCCAAGGCCAAGGGTCTGGTAGCCCTCTTCGATATTTCCCAGGCTATCTACTTCGATGAGTCCAAGGTGCTGGATATCACCAACGAGGCCCGCAAGGCCATGGGTATTCCGGACAGCCGCACCCTCGAATCCCTCCAGGCCGAACTTCAGGCCCAGGCCGAAGCCGCTCAGGCCAAGTAAGTCAATTATAAACCATAAAAAAACTCCGACTCAATTGAGCCGGAGTTTTTTGTTGTCTGCCAAATGGCTTAGATCGTGCCTTGCTCGAGCATGGCGGTGGCGACCTTCATAAAGCCGGCGATGTTGGCGCCCTTTACGTAGTCGATGCTGCCGTCGGGCTGGGTGCCGTACTTGACGCACTGCTCGTGGATGGACTTCATGATGAAGTGCAGCTTGTCGTCCACTTCCTGGCCGCTCCAGGAGATGTGCTCTGCGTTCTGGGTCATTTCCAGACCGGAAGTAGCCACACCACCGGCGTTCACAGCCTTACCGGGAGCGAAGAGGATGCCGTTGTGCTGGAAATAGTGAATGGCACCGGGCTGGCAACCCATATTGGAAACCTCGCAGCAGCACCAGCAGCCGTTGGCTACCAGTTCCTTGGCGTCGTCTTCAGAAAGCTCGTTCTGGAAGGCGCAGGGGAGGGCGATGTCGCAAGGGATGCTCCAAGCCTTCTTGCCGGCGGTAAACTTTGCCTTGCCGGGGAACTTGGTGGCCATATCTTCCACCATGTTGCGGTTGGAGGCACGCATAACCAGCATATAGTCAATCATCTCGCGGGTGATGCCTTCGGGGATTTCGCAAACACCGTCAGGTCCGGAGATGGCCACAACCTTGGCGCCCAGCTCAGTGGCCTTGATGGCGGCGCCCCAAGCTACGTTACCGAAGCCGGAGAGGGCCACTTTCTTGCCCTTGATGTCCTTGCCGGCTTTCTCCAGCAGGTGATGGGTGAAGTACAGGGCACCGAAACCGGTGGCTTCCGGACGGAGGATGGAACCGCCCCAGGTGCCGCCCTTACCGGTGAGAACGCCGGTGTTGTACTGGCGGGCCAGCTTCTTGTACATACCATAGAGGTAACCAATCTCACGGCCGCCTACGCCCACGTCACCGGCAGGGATATCCTGGTCGGGTCCGATGCAGTTCCAGAGCTCCAGCATGAAAGCCTGGCAGAAGCGCATAATCTCGTCGTTGGACTTGCCCACGGGGTCAAAGTCGCTGCCGCCCTTGGCGCCGCCCATAGGAAGGGTGGTGAGGGCGTTCTTGAACGTCTGTTCAAAGCCCAGGAATTTGAGCATCGAAGGAGTTACGGCTTTGTGGAAGCGGAGACCGCCTTTATAGGGACCGATGGCACTGTTGAACTGGATGCGGTAGCCGGTGTTGGTCTGGACTTCTCCCTTGTCGTCAATCCAGGTTACGCGGAAGGTGAAGATGCGGTCCGGTTCTACCAGACGCTCCACGATCTTGGCTTTTTCAAATTCGGGATGCTGATTGTATACATCCTCGATAGACTCCAGCACTTCCTGAACAGCCTGAAGGTACTCTTTCTCAAGCGGGTACTTGGCCTGGAGGCGTGCCATGATGTCAGTGGTTTTCATGATGAAAAATAAAGTTTTGGTTAATTATTATTATTAAGTAATAGTGTCAAAAGTGATACAAATTTAAAGAGAAAAACGGGAATAAACAAGGTTTCTTCAAGAAAGATTCTTTTGGCAAAAACGCTGGTTATCTAACAAGAAATGATTAAATTTGCAAGATTATTTATAAGAGTAGTATAGTATCAATTCAATAGCAATGAAAAAGCTCAAAATCGCACTGGTTCTCACCGTGGCCGCCGCAGGACTCTGGTCTTGCCAGGAGGGCCGCACCAAGGCCGAACGCCTGCTGGAGAACTATGCAGAGGTGGTCATTCCCGCCCCGGATCTCTCGGGAATCACCGACAACGGAAAAGAGGTTCTTAACCTGTATCGTTTTGCAGCAGATGAGGCCGATGCCATCTATTGGCAGCAGTCCTTCGGAGACAAGGCTTTCTTCAGCGCCCTCCCCGAGGCCGAGCGTGAGTTTGCCTATGTGAACTACGGCCCCTGGGACCGCATTGACGAGCAGCCCTTCCTGGACGGCTTCGGCCTCAAACCCGCCGGCGCCCGCTTCTATCCGGAAGATATGACGGTAGAAGAATTCGAGGCCTGGAACAATCCGCTCAAGGACAGCCCTTACACGCTGGTGGAGCGCACCCCCGACGGTTCCTTGGAAGCCGTCTGGTACCACGACGCCTACGCCGAGCGCGTGAAGAAGATTTCCCACTATCTCAAGGCTGCTGCAGACATCACCATCAAGGAAAGTGTCCGCAATTACCTTCTCAAGAAGGCCGATGCCGTTCTCACCGATGATTATTATGAGAGCGAGTGCGCCTGGCTGGAAATGACGGACAGCAAGATGGACCTGGTGATTGGTCCCCTGGAGACCATTGACGACGACCTCCTGGGCAAGAAGGCTTCCTACGGCGCTTACGTGTTGCTCAAGAACCTGGAGCGCACCGGTGAGCTGGAAGAACTTTCCCACCACCTGCCCGAGCTGCAGGCCGCTCTCCCCGGAGACCCTGCCTACCATAACTTCGAGCCCGGTCTGGCTTCCAACATCTTCGCCTGCAACGTGATCTACTACGGCGGTTACACCAATGCCGGTTACAAGACCATCGCCATCAACTTCCCGTACGACGCCAAGCTCCAGGAGGAAGTAGGTACCCGTACCATCCTGTTTGACAACATCATCCGCGAGAAGTTCAACCGCACCGTCTTCCCGGTGGGTATGACCCTGCTCGAGGGTGACGACCGCCCCCACGTGGACGCCAACGCCTTCTACTGGGACATCGTGTTCCGTGAGGTGGCCAAGGGCCTGGGTGTGAAGGAAACCGTGAACGGCAAGGGCCTGGTGGCCGATGCCCTGGGTAACGAAGCCCTCACCATCGAGAAGCTCAAATCCAACATCATCGGTACCCATCTGTGCCTGCATGAGGTGGGAAACCATCATGTGGAGGCCCTCATCATGAAGCCCGACGTGGTGGCTACCTTTGTGGTCAACACCATCCGTTCTTCCCGCTTTGGTGACGCAGACGCTACCGGCCGCGCCAACCTCATCGCCTACAACTACCTGCTGGAGCAGGGTGCCATCGTGCGCAAGGCTTCCGGCAAATATTCCATCGATTATGCCAAGGCCGAAGAAGCCATAGCCAACCTGGGTGCCCTCATCCTTAAGATCCAGGCCACCGGTGACTATGACGCCGCTGTGGATCTGGTGTCCAAGTACGCCGTGGTCAGCTCTACCCTCAAGGCCGATATTGTAAACCTGGAACTGGAAAAGATTCCGGTAGACATCCGCGTATCCTACGAATAATCAAAAATCAAGATAATGGCTCAAAAATTCAACCTCAAGTATTGGGTGTTCCTGCCGCTTGTGCTCGCCATCACCATCTTCCTCTGGGCTGTGCCCGTGTCGTTCTTCGGCATCGAGGCCCTCACCGTTGTTCAGCAGCGCGTTATTGCACTGTTCGTCTTTGCCGCCCTTATGTGGATCTTCGAAATCATCCCCAACTGGTCTACTTCGCTGCTGGTTATTGTGATTTCCCTACTTACGGTTTCCAACAAGGGTATCGGCCTGTTCTGTGATCCTCAGTACGGTACGCTGGTTCCCTATGCCCGTATTATGAGCTCTATGGCAGACCCTGTGGTTATGCTCTTCCTGGGCGGCTTCGTGCTGGCCATTATGGCAGAGAAGTACGGTCTGGACGTTACTATGGCCCGTGCCCTCCTCAAACTCTTTGGCACCAAGCCGGAGATTGTGCTGCTGGGCTTCCTCATTATGATCTCCATCTTCTCTATGTTTATGTCCAACACTGCCACCGCCGCTATGATGCTGGCCCTCCTCACCCCGGTGCTTTCCAAGCTTCCGGCCGATGACAAGGGTAAGATCGGCCTGGCTCTGTCCATTCCCGTTGCCGCCAACCTCGGTGGTATCGGCACCCCTATCGGCACTCCTCCCAACGCTACCGCCAAGGGCGCTCTGGAGCAGGCCGGTATCGACGTGAGCTTCGGTGAGTGGTGCGCCCATATGATCCCTTACGTGATCATTATGATTGTGATTGCCTGGATCGTGCTGCGCGTGTTGTTCCCTTTTAAGACCAAGAAGCTTGTGCTTGAGATCCCCGAGAGCACCCAGAAGAAAGACTGGAAGCTCTATGTGGTATGGATTACCTTCATCGGTACCATTCTCCTGTGGGCTACCGAGCAGATTACCCATATCAACTCCAACATCGTTGCCCTCATCCCGCTGGGTGTCTTCACCGCTACGGGCCTGTTCGGCAAGAACGAGATCAAGGAAATCAACTGGACCGTGCTGTGGCTGGTAGCCGGTGGCTTCTGCCTGGGTTACTGCCTGCAGGATACGGGTCTGGCCAAGGTGCTCATCCAGGCCATTCCGTTTGGCAGCATGAGCGTGGTGGTGGTGCTCATCATCGCCGGTCTCGTGTGCTACTTCCTGTCCAACTTCATCTCCAACTCCGCCACCGCAGCCCTGCTCATCCCTATCCTGATTGTGGTTGCCAACGGTATGGCAGATCCTGAGGCCGCCAACAACGCTCAGTTCCTGGCTATGGGCGGCACTTCGGCCATGATTATCTTCATCGCCGTCTGCGCCTCCATCGCCATGCTGTTCCCTATTTCCACTCCTCCCAATGCCATCGCTTCCTCTACCGGTATGGTGGAGACCAAGGATATGACCAAGGTAGGTCTGGTAATGGGTATCATCGGCTTCGTGCTGGGTTACTTCTGGTTAACCAAACTGTTCCCGTTTGCATAACATTTAGTCACCCCCGGCCTAGACCGGGGGTCTCTTTCAAATATGAAAAAAGGTATCATTATTTTTGCTGCAGCGCTGCTTTCCGTCAGCACTGCCTTTGCGCAGGAGGAGAAACCTGCCCACTTCAAGCTCTACGGCTTTATCCGTAACTATCTTACGGCCGACACCCGTGCCGTAAACGCCGGTACCGAGGACCTCTATTTCTATATGCCCAAGGGCCACGATATGTCCGGCACGCTGGACCTCAATGACGGTTTCAACTGGCGTTTTGTTTCCCTTACCACCCGTCTGGGCCTGGATGTTTCCGGTTACAAGTGGGGAACCATGGGCATTTCCGGTAAGGTGGAGGCAGACTTCTACTACCTCAGCGGTTCCGTTCCCACCCTGCGTCTGCGTCAGGCCTTCATGAAGCTCAATTGGGACAACAGCCCCGTGGCTCTCACCATCGGCCAGACCTGGCATCCCATGGCCGCCGACATGCCGCATATGAACAACCTGGAGACCGGTGCTCCCTTCAACCCCTTCAACCGCAGCCCTCAGCTCACGGCCGATGTGAACCTGGGATCCGGCTTCAGCCTCACCGCCAGCCTCCTGTACCTGAACCACTACCTGCCCACCGGTCCCGCCGGCAAGAGCAAGGACTACTACAAGTACGGCGCTCCCGAGTTCTTCCTGGGCTTCGCCTACAAGAATGCCAAGTTCACCGGTAAGCTGGGTGTAGATATGGTGAACATCCGTCCCTACCGCACCATCGCAGACTGGAGGGTCCAGGATGCCCAGGGTCCCACCATCAAGGTCAAGAGCCTTATGACCACCTTCTCTCCCTTCGTGTTCCTGCAGTACACCAGCGGCAAGTTCCAGCTGCGCGCCAAGAGCATCCTGGCTCAGGCCGGCGAGCATATGAACCTGCTTTCCGGTTACGGCGTCCATTCTTTCAACGACAACGGAACCATCGAGTACACTCCTATGCAGGACTGGGCCTCCTTCGTGAGCTTCCAGTACGGCAAGAAGTTCCAGGTGATGGGTATGCTGGGTTATATGAAGCAGCTGGGTACCACCAAGGACCTCTGCGACAACAACGTATGGATGAACACCTCCGCCGACGTGCACATCCAGCAGGCTTTCCGCGCCACCCCTACCGTGGCCTGGAACCTGGGTAAGTTCACCGTGTCCCTGGAGTACAACCTCACCGCCGCCCAGTTTGGCAGCGGCGCCCGCAACGAGCGCGGTATGTTCACCGGCGACAAGGAGTGGATCCTGAATCACCGTTTCATCTGCATGACCAAGTTCAATTTCTAAGATACGTCATTCTTTTTATGATACGTCATTCCCGGCTTGACCGGGAATCTCTCCTATGGCCGGGGCCCGATTTTTGCGGGCCTCGGTTGTTTATTTCACAGTCTTTTGTATGAATATAAAGCTGATTGGGTCCCTGGCTGCTGTCCTGCTGATGTCGTCATGTGGTAAACATGAGGAAGGAAAACAGGTTCGCATAGGAATTGCCTGGAGGGGAGACAGTACGTCGGTATCCTACACCTCCACTTTGAAGAGCGTCCGCGAGGCGGGGGCCATCCCCGTTCCGCTGCCCCTTGTCAAGTCTCCCGTGCTGGAATACAGCGGGGACGAGCTGTTGGGACAGTACAAAGACAGCCACGGTATCCTGCGACAGGAATACGCAGACCAGATCAAGGCCCAGCCCCTTCAGGGACAGAACCTGAAGCAACTCCTGGAGGGATTGGATGCCCTCATTTTCACCGGCGGTTCGGACATCAGCCCCACCCTCTACCGGGTGCCGGAGCCCTGGCACGGAATAGAAAGTGAAGGAATGTACGACGGCCGCCGGGACGTTTCGGACTATATTCTTATGTCCTGGTGCCTGGAACGGGAGGAAAAACTGCCCGTTCTGTGCCTCTGCCGCGGAATGCAGATGCTCTCCGTGGTTTCGGGTGCTACTATGATCCAGGACCTGAAAACTTTCTTTGCGGATAGGGGAGTGGTGTATCAGGACACCCACCGGGTAGAAGCGACGGCAGAACACGGGAAAAACTTTGCCCCCCATTCCGTGCAGGTGACGGATGCCTCTTCGCTGCTTAGGAAGATTACCGGGGCCAGTGTCATAGACAAGGTCCCGTCCTGGCATCACCAGGCCGTCCGCAGCGTAGAAGGGACGGCGCTTAAGGTGACGGCCGTGACGCCCACAAGCGGAGTAGAGATCATCGAAGCCGTGGAGCGCACGGACAAGCCCTTTTTCATCGGCGTGCAGTATCACCCCGAGGTGGCTGTAGCCAAGCACGCCAACAAAGAGGCCGACGCTTCCTCCTTTATGTCTTACGACGAGGCTCTGTGCTACTTCCGCGCCCTGGTGCCGCTTAAAAGCAAATAATTTGTAACTTATGAAACCTGTTTTAAGCATTTTGCTTTCCGCTCTTGTCCTGTGGGCCTGTAATTCGGCTCCCAAGGACAGGACCCTTGCCTTCGAAGGCATTGAGAATGCCCGGGAACTGGGCGGGCTCGTGATGCAGGACGGCCGCACCGTCCGTCCGGGGAAGTTGGTCCGCTCCGGAGAACTCTCCAAGGCATCGGATGCCGATGTAGCCCTCCTCAAGAGCCGTTTTGCCCTCAGCGATGTCTTCGATTTCCGCTTTGACAGAGAACGCGCATCCAAACCGGACCGGGAAATAGAGGGGGTCACCAACACCTGGCTTTCCACCCTTCCGCAGGCTTTCCTCGCCGCCTTTACTTCCGGCCGGGCCGACAGTACCACGGTGCAATCGGCCAATATGCTGGATGCCCTGGCCTCGTACGCCTTTAACCCGAAGGCCCAGGAAATGGCCAACCGCCTGTACCCGGCCATCGTGACGGACACCACCTCACAAAAGCGCTATGGAGCATTCCTCCGGGGTGTTCTGGAGGCCGATGGCGGCGCACTGTGGCACTGCTCGCAGGGGAAGGACCGCTGCGGATGGGGATCGGCCTTTGTCCTGGCCGCCCTGGGCGCCAGCCGGGAAACCATCGTAGAGGACTTTGCCCTGTCCAATGTTTCCTACGCTCCGGCCATCGAGGCCCTTTCGGCCAAGGTCATTGAAAAGGGCGGTTCCGAACCCGAACTGGGCTTCATCCGCTCTATGGTGGGCGTGAACGTGGAAAACTTTGAGAGCACGCTGGATTTGATAGATGCCCGGTACGGCTCCCTCCAGTCTTATCTGGAAAAGGCCCTCGGCTTCACCGCTGAAGACCAGGAAATGATGAAACAGAAGTACCTGAGATAATTGGTTTTTTTGTATCTTTGTGAGTTGACTAAAACCGAATACTATGGGCGCATTTCACGCATATGACATCCGCGGCGTCTGGGGAAAAGACTGGAACCTGGATACTGCATATAAAGTGGGATATTTCATCCCTATCCTTCTGAAAACCAATAAAGTACTGCTGGGTCGGGACTGCCGCGTCTCTTCGGACGAGATTCGCGACGCCGTCATCCGCGGCATCAACGATGCCGGAGCGGACGTCTATGATATCGGCCTCAGTTCTACCCCTATGGTATACTTCGGCACGGCCAACTACGGCTTCGACGCCTCCGTGCAGATTACCGCCAGCCACAATCCGGCCGAATACAACGGAATGAAGGTGTCCACCACGGACGCCCAGGCCGTGGGTTACGACGCCGGTCTGGGTCAGATCAAGGCCTGGATCGATGAAGGCAGACCCACCCCTGTAGCTGCGCTTCGGGGTGGCCTGTTCCAGAAAGAGATCCTGGCCGATTACCTGGCCTTTATGCGCAAGTTCGTCAAGGACTACAGCGACCTCACCATAGCCATGGACCTGTCCAACGGTATGGCCAACCTCTTTGCCAAGGAGATCTTCGGCACGGGCAAGAACATCCATTATCTGTTCGACACCCTGGACGGCCGCTTCCCCAACCACGAGCCCAACCCGCTCATCGAAAAGAACTGCTTCCCCCTGGAAGAGAAAGTAAAGGAAGTAAAGGCCGATGCCGGTGTCATCTACGACGGAGACGCAGACCGCGTGATGTTCATAGACGAGAAGGGCCAGTTCATCAGCCCGGACCTTATGATTGCCCTTATGGGCCGCTATTTCGTGGGTGAAAGGGGCCTGAAGGGCATCGTCCTGCAGGATATCCGTTCCTCCAAGGCCGTGGGTGAGTACCTGACCCCTATGGGCTGCACCATGGAAACCTGGAAGGTGGGCCGCGCCTTTGCCGCCAAGAAACTCCGTGAGATTGACGGAGTCTGGGGCGGGGAACTGGCCGGTCA
>JAEEGK010020831.1_pt1 | contig 13898 bp, 17 predicted proteins | sample 8958771 | NCBI WGS metagenome assembly JAEEGK01 (sample SAMN16246547, study PRJNA631951) | gut metagenome | biome: gut microbiome; feature: rumen; material: SC-attached | host: Bos | place: Iran: Karaj | collected 2018-10 | reverse complement strand
TGTATGTTAGAAATGCTTGGTAGAATATAAAAAAGACCCAAACTTTATAAATAATTTGGATCTTTTTTTGAATCTTCTTTGGCAGGGGTGACAAGAATCGAACTCGCATCAGCGGTTTTGGAGACCGTTGCACTGCCATTGTGCTACACCCCTATATGCCTAAAAGATTATAAACTACGTATAAGTTAACTTTCAAGCAAAGATAATAAGAAAATTAATGGATTAATTCCAAGATAAAATCACGCATCGCATTATTCACTTGCTTAGACTCTGGAAGTTTTGGAAGCAAGACGTTATGAACATGACCAATATCTTTCTTTTTGGATTTAATATCAACATAAGCGAATTTGATATCATCTCTCTTCTTCATATCGCTAATAAGCATCAAACTTTGTTTTCTAATAAAGTCTTGTGTACAAGTGGAAACGAATAATGGAAGATGGAGTGACTTTAGATGAGTCTTTGGACAAATATCGGTGAAGTAATTCTTATTCTTATATTTAGGCCCGAACATTCTCTTGGCACCTGCTTCAGTAAAGTTTTCTTCTTTGAGATTGGCAAAGTCATAGACTGGGCAATTAACTAATACGGCGAGAAGTTCCATATTTGGCATCTTATAGCCGAGTTTAGCGGCGTATTTCTCATCGCAGAATAATTCCGCGAGAAGTAACGCAAAGTGTCCTCCTGCGGAATCACCGGTAAGAATAAACTTATCTTTATCTAAACCGAGTTCTTTTCTATGCTCATAAACATAGTTTAAACATTTAACAATATCAGTTATGGAATCCTTAACACTTCTAGTTCCGTCGTTTGGGCGATAATCGACATTAACGACATCAAAACCTTGTTTAGCGAATGTATAACAAAATGACCAATTATCTTTATGCTCACCAAATATATACGCACCACCATGGATGTCGATAAGACAAATATTGTTTCTATTATCGTTAGCTAAATACACGTCAAAAGAATGTTCCGTGTTTAAATCGCCTTCGATATATGGAATATTTATTGTTTCTTCAAATTCCCCGTGTGGAGGATAGTGTTTTCTTCTTTTTCTCGTCTCATTATCTGAGATCGTATTGAGAAGTTTAATTAAGAATCTTCCTAGTTTCATACCCCTTACTCCATTTCTTGACTTCCACTAATTGGTCATCTTTATATCTGAGTTCTAATTGGATAAATTCATCAGTGTTTATTAATAAAGGAAGAAATTTATAATCACCCTCCCACATATTGAGTGACATAAGATCATCTTTCTTAATCCAGGATAATTCGCCTTCATCACATTCGATGAGATTACCTGATACTTCATCCACTAAGTAGAGATACATCACTTCTTCAAAATCGTTATTAACGAAGAGTAATTCTCCACGATATTCATAATGGATAACATCTAATCCTGTTTCTTCTTTTATTTCCCTCACTAACGCTTGTTCTTTGCTTTCACCACTTTCGATATGACCACCGATACCAATCCATTTCCCCTTATTGATATCTTTCTTCTTTTTGTTCCTAAAAAGCATAAGATATTGGTCATCTTTTCTGATGTAAGCAAGAACAGTCTTATCCATAACAATATTGTATAGCAATATGGGTGTATTAAAAAATAAGTAATGTGGTAAAATTATTAAGCAATGGAAAAGAAAGATTTCATCGTTGATAATTCTCCCTACGATTTAGGTAAAGATGTCTATAAAAAGCATCACGATGTCAGGGAAGTTCATCCTATTCTTTTAAAGATAATTCTCGAACTCGATAGAGTGTGTCGTAAAAACAACATTCCTTACGCCTTGTCTTTTGGAAGCGCTTTAGGAATTGTTAATTACGGCGGTTTCATCCCTTGGGATGATGATATGGATGTCGCGATTGATTATTTCGATGTTCCGAGACTTGTGGAAGCCTTAAGAAATGATTTAGGAGAAGAATTCTCTTTTGATTGTTATGAAGACAATAAAAGATTCAACGTCTTAATCCCAACATTTAAAATCCGTTATAAGAATTCTTATATCCATGAAACCTATTGGTATAACTTACCTAATAGATGTAAGAACGGTGATGGTATATTCATCGATATTGTCGCCTTTATGGGTGTTCCGGAAGAACCAAAAGAGCACTATAAGTTAATCAAATTCTCAAAGAGAAGAATGGTTCCATATATTGCTTTAGATGCTTATTTAAGAATTCATCCATACGGAATGAAAAAGAAACTTAAAGATTTTGAAGCAAAAGTCGCAGAGCAATATAAAGATTCACCTATGGTGAGCCAAACTGTTATTATCCCCTTCCAAGATTGGGCGGAAAAGAAAGAAAATCTAGCCTATCCAAGGAATGTTATTTATCCATTTAGAGAACATGACTTTGAAGGACACAAATTATATTCCTTTAATAAAGTGGAAGAATTCTGCAGACTTTGCTATGGGGAAAAATGTCTAAAGAAAATTGATGACGGCAAATGGGTTGATCCACTACCTATAGAAAAAAGAAACGCCAAGCATAACTTGACGTATAACTTATATTCTAAAGACAAGAAGTAAATATCGTATCAATTAGACTAAGTAAGTCAGCGTTCACTTCGCTGGCTTTTTCTTTATCAATGTTTTCAAGGTATATTTTCCTTATTGGCTCAGGAAGATTGCCTTTATATTGTTTTCTTAATTCTTTTAATCCGTTTTCGTATTGAGACGTATATTGAACCGCTCTTAGAGTTTTCCAAGGAGCGCCATGAGTCATACCTTCAACTTTATAGGTAAAGACATTTTTATAATTATCTCTCACCACATTGTCATAAATGGAGATTTGTTTAAGAGGAACAGTATTATCTTCATCACCGTGAATGATGATATAAGGAATATCCGGATGTTTTTTAATCACGGATTCCGCGGTAATAAATGATTTATATCCCCATAAACATGAGACACCAAATTCCATTGCGGGTTTTGTAACTATCACTGCTTTAGAAGTATTTGTCTCAGCGAAAGCATACATCATATCGCTTGGCATATTGTATCCAGAAAATGATGCCACTGCGGATACGCCTTCAACTTCATCAGTCGCGGTCACAACACCATATCCGCCCCAGCTATGTCCAATAAGAAAAACCGGCAAATCTTTAGTTTTTGCGTGCTTTTTCACAGTTTCTACAGCATATTTGACGCAATATTTGCTCTCATATAATGTTTTCATACCTTTGCCGGTACTGCGTCCACAGCCAGTCATGTCGATAGCGAAAACATCATATCCATGAGTGACATAATAGTTTTGAACTTGTGAACCATTGGCATCCGCTAAGTTAGCCACCCCATGAGCGACAATCACGACTCCTTTTGGGGATTCGTTTTCATATAGATAACCCATAAGTGTTTCTTTGCCACATTTAAATGGAACTTCTTCTCTAGTTGCTAAAGCGGGATAATCATCTCTTGAGTTTTGAACTGAGTAAAAATCTTCTTCTAATAAATCTAAGTCACTATATCTTTTATTGATGAAAGCGTTAGAGGCGACACTAACACCGATTAAGCCAAAACAAAAATAAGTCACTATCGCTGAAGCCACCACTGACAAAGATATAACAATTCTTTTTCTATTCTTTGTCATACTATGCCGCCTTTGTTTCTTCTGATTTTACTTGTTTTGGTTTATTAATAGCTTTGAGAATAAGTTCGGAAATAAATTGAAGTAATACTGATGCTCCAATTGTAAAGACATAGATTAATAACATGATTGACCACCATTCATGGACATAAAGAGTGACAGCCATGCCACCGCACATAAATGCTTGGTTCATGAGATAAATAATAAGAGATAACTTGTCTGTATATTTGAATGGAGGAAATCCTTTAAATTTATTCAAGAATTTGAACGCCATCAAGAAGAAGAATAAGGTGGCAATACCAAACACTGTAACAATTATATTGTTAGTGAGACTATAAGTTCTATCTAGGAAGTAGAAACCACCAAATTCAAATGTATGAATTAAGATGTATAAACCAATAGAAGCGCCTAATATACCTGTCCAAGTTAATAAGTGAGGAACGCTGTATTTTTGTTCCGTATCAGTGTATGTCTTAAACCATTTCTTACCAATGTAATATCCAGCAATATAAGATACCGCAATCATCGCCGGTCCAAAGAAGAATCCCACTAATACTTCAATTGCGATTACTCCTACTGCTGCCACAACACTCCATTTATCGTTTCTTTGTAAAACAGGCGTAATGAGATAACAAATGAAGATGTAACCAAGATAATAATAGTTATCTGCTTGGGTAATAACTCTTCCCCCATATGCTCTATGAGTAATAAATGCTTCAACTCCCCACTGTCTAGTAATAGCCATATAAGCGACATCCCAAGTCACCATAAACAAAACACACACTAATGCGGGAATAATAAGTTTTAATAAATTGCTTCCATAAAACTTCTTGTTATCAGTAATTAGTTTTTGTGAATATAAAAAACCTGATAAAGCAGTTAAACCTTGAACACCTTTACTTAGTAACATTTCATAAGGAATGGCTCTAGCAAAGAGAATATAAAAGATATGGAACTGCAATATACATAGAGTCGCAATTAATCTATATAAGGAAATATTATTAAAGCGTTTCATTATCTAAATGATAATACTTTATAAATAAAATAAAAACCAGCAACTAGTGCTGGTTAATATTCGACTTGGTGACCCATACGGGATTCGAACCCATGAATGCATGCGTGAAAGGCATGTGAGTTAAGCCGCTTCTCCAATGGGCCAAGTGGCGGCCACCATAGGACTCGAACCTATGACCGATCGGTTAACAGCCGATAGCTCTACCGACTGAGCTAGGTGGCCAGAGAAGTTTACGTTAAGCTATATGCGCTTAGCGCAAGTAAGATATTAGCATAACGATATTATTAAAACAAGAAATTATTTTGTTTTTCTTTCAATGAGTTTAACGACATCTTTAAGAGTGCTGAGTTGAGCGATTTCGTCGCTGGTAAATTCAATGCTTAATTTGTCTTCAATCGCAAGCATTACTTCGACTAAATCTAATGAATCTAAACCAAGACTTTGAAGTGAGTCTTCTTCTTTTAAATTTGCAACATCAACCTTCTCTGAAAGGATACTCTTTACTGTTTCAATAGCGTCCATAAATAATACCTCTAATTTTGTATTATAGCCTATTTACTTCATTGTAGTAATAAAAAACGACTCCTATAGGAATCGCTTTGTTTGGTTTAAACTAGTTACCTTGATTTTGACTATCAAAGTCCACTACTTCGCTCACTTTGCTCTCGACTGAATTTGTCATATTTGAGAACACCGCAGTAAGAGCGACACTGACAGTTAAAAATATAGATAAGACAAGGATAATACCTAATAGTTGTCCTTTTATTTCTGACATAAAAACTCCTTTCTAATTGAAGTAACCAATGACCGTAGTTCTCTTTATGGAAATAGTCATTATTTCTTTTGACATTACTAGCGGTTTATACTCTTTGGCGATGATATACGTCACTTCTTCTCCAAATAATGGAGAATAGTTATCCGCGGAAACGAAATCGACATTATATTTGTTTTCGATGTAACTAATAAAATTATCATCAAGAAAACCGTGATCACTGATGAGATAGGAAATTGTTACTGATTTTGCATCTAAATCGCTATAGATAAATTGCAAAGATATCATGTCTCCAGAAAATAAGAAAAACATGCACACAAAGACCATGGAAAGAATGAAACTTATTTTATAAGACACTGATCATATCCCCCATTACCGAAATAATGCCAAATGTTAATAAGACAGCAACAGCACCCGCACCAATAAGGGGGAAAGAAGAAATGCTCGACATACTTCTTTCTTTTTTATCAATTAATTCAATTTGTTGGGTTTTACTTAACTGCTGAAACAAAGAATTAAATTGATACATATGTAAGCCGTTACCGCCTTCATCCACCATTTGATAAATGCTCATCATCACGTTACTAGCGACATTGTTTCTAAACTTACTAGCAAAGTTAATGAAGGGTTTAACACTTTTGTCGTTATCGATTTCAATGATGAGACTTTGGATTTGCTCTTCCATCCAGGGTGAGGCATAAGCCACTAAGGATTGGAAGGCTTGATAAACGTTATAAGAATTGGTGATAAAAAACTGAAAATAGCTAATTATTGCAATAAATTCATGCTCTCTTTCATCTAAAATAGCCTTTTTCTTTTCGCTATAACTATTAAAGATTAAGTAATTCGAAATCGCTAAAACGATGATGCCCACAAAGGCAATCATAATTTGCTTTAAGAAAACTACGAGAACTACTGCTGCCGCAATAATAAAGATATTGACTAAAGCAATCTTAATGATTTCTTTTGTTTTATTAGCTGAGATAAATACCAAAAGTTCATCAAATTTTTTCAGCATCATTCCACCCCCTTATTTGTAATTTAGTCATCTTGCTAATGGCGATGTGAATTGAAAATAGACAAAACACACAAATAAGCAAAATGCCAATCGGATAAAAGATTTGTTTAGCGATGACATCAAAGAATTGGGATAAAGCAAATCTCATAAAAACCATAATTCCAATAGTGAGAATCCATAATATGGCAAACTCCACCATTTTCTTTTTAGTAATGCTTTTACTCGTAGAAATGTATTCTTCAATGAGTCTAGTTTCTTCTAATAAATAATGAGACATTTCTAAGATGTTTCCACCTTGTTCCTGATAGATATTTATAAGATCCACAAATAAGGAAAATACGTGAAAGCGAAAATACTTATTAATGTGATCTAATTTATCTTGTTCAGAGAATGTCTCGATATTTTCTATAGAAGATACAAAGCTATCAGACATCACTTGTATTGAAGACTCATAAGAAGCAGTAATAGAACCTTTAATAGATAAAGAAACAATAAAGGTATTTATAAAGTGATAACATTCATCGAATCGTTTAATCTTAGTTTCATATTTTCGAAGCATTGGTTTGGCAACGAACAAGAAATACAAAATAGAAAGAAGTAAAACTACTATCGCAATAATGTAATTGTTGCTAGCAACAAAACTAGTAATACCAAGTATCACTGAAATGATAATGCCAATAGTTAATACACTATTCATTTTTTCTCCTTAATGAATGTTTTGATAAAAGTTTCATCACCTTTATAATTCAAAAATTCCAATACTTCTTTTCTCATTGGATAAAAGCGTTTGTTCTTATAGATTGTGGTTTTGTTTCCCTTGATATCAAATTCTGCAACTTCGTCTATGTATCTTCTTACGTGTCCTTTATCATCAATTTCTCTTTTCAAATAAATGTAAAAACGAAAATTATAAAAGATATCTGTTAGAAGAACATCGAAGTTTTGACTTTGTTCATTCATCATGACCATACGAGCAATTCTTGTTGGCATAGAATTAATATCAAAAGCATGAATTGTGGTTAAGATAGGATGTCCTGTCATCGCGGAGTTCAAAACTTCTATCATTTCTTTGCCCCTACTCTCAGCGACAATCAGCCAGTCAGGATTACTTCTTAAAGCATTTTTCACAAGTTCTTGTATAGATGTTTCTTTGTTATTCTCATCTGATTGCCATATGTTGATATCTAAGTCATTATCTAAAGATAAGTTATCTAGTTCTAAAACATTGTCGATGATAATAATGCGCGTGTAATTATCTAGGCAAGAAATGAGATATTTTTGGAATTCAGTTTTTCCAGTTCCGGTGATACCACCAATAACGATGGAGACTTTTGATCTTAATAAGACATTGAATAGGCTTATAAGTTCGGCATTTAGAAAGTTAAGATCATTTTTAATAATTGGCATCTCACTAGATATACGGATAGAAAATGTTAAACACTTTTCGTTATCCTTTCTTCCAATAGAAGGATGAACAGCGTTAATACGATATTTTCCAAAAGAAACATCTAGTTTTGGGTTTTGAAATGAGAATTGCTTTTCCGCTAGATTAGCAATTTGTCTAATAAAGTCTTTTGCGTCGTTCTCATTAACTTCTATTTCTGAACGGTTTCTACCTAATAAGTTATGAAGATAATAAATAGATTCTCCGTTATAGGAAATATCAGTTATTTGAGAATCATTTAACAAAGGACTTAGGAAGGAATTGTTTAATGTAAGTAAGAGCTTTTCTTTATCCATAATTAGTTTTTATGAATGTAAAATCTCATCGTTTTACTGTAATCATCAAATAGAGTAATTCTCGCATTTAATGTCACTTCAACTGCATCGCAATAGTCACTTCTACAAATCGAATAATCCTCTTGAACGTAATAGTATAAATCTAAAGAAAAATGGTCCGTATATCGATAGAGACTATTATTCATGTATGAGGTTAATTCATCCATAAGATATTGCTTATCAAAATACATCTTTGGATTATCAACATCTTGGACAAGTGGAATAGCGCTTTCAAATATCGATATCGGTATATTTAGCATGACTCGATTTATGCCATTTATTCGATAAGTAAAGGTGAAGAACTGCAAGGATAAAACACCTATGGTTATGCAAAGCAAAATGTTACCCATTTGTGGTTTCTCCTATGACACAATAATCAGAATGTGAGCAATCACCAATAAGGCGGTTATTGTTCGTATAACGCATCTCCCAACGAAAGTTTGTTTTACCATAGCCAAAGTTAGAAACATCGATAACGAATAGCTGGTCCAATAAGGCTTCACATTTATTCTTCGGTAGGTAGAAAAATGATGTGGATTGAAAACCAGGTCTTGCTTCTAATGACATTTCTAAAGTAGATGGTTTTACATACATTACTGGGGGAAATGCAAAGAAAATTCCGTTATTTTGCGTAATTGTCCTAAGGGGAATTTCAAATGTTGGAATATTACTATCATTATCTAAATATGGAAAGATTTTCATATAATCCGTGAAATGTAAATGCGCGATACATCCCGGAAAGTCCTTCCCACATTGATAAGTAATGAACACATCACTTAAAGATAAGCGATAATAGTTATCAACATTGAAATAATCTAACGTTTGATCAAATTTAATCTTCTCACTATTTACGTGATAATAATCATCTGGGTCAACCACTATATCCTCTATAATAAAACTTTGATTAATATAGTCTTTTGGATTAATTGTGGTTTCCTTAATTGGTTTAATCTTAAAAGAGAATGATTCAAGCACACTATTATTATCTCTTAAGAACTCAATTGTTACTTTTAAACCATTATCAGTGAGACTTGAGCGAAATGGTAAAGTGAAGGTTAGATAATAACTTTCATTTTTTATTAAGTTATGTGCGGCTTTCTTTTCGGTTTTAACAAGTAAACCATCCATTGTTTTTACAGTCATTTTTTCTGTAATTAAAAAAGCTGGTATAAGGACGTCTACTTTGCCAGATAAAAGAAAATCTTCACATCCTTTTTCAAATGGGCCAATGCATTGGAAATAAGTTTTGATATGACTTGGCGCTCTATCTTCTTTTGCACCACTACCCAAAAACGTTAGACACAAAAAAGGAACAAGAATTAAAAAGCGTTTATGAAGCACGATTAAAAGCCTCCAAAAAATCTTTCATACTCTGCTTCTTAATTCGATAAAAAGTAGTTTTGGAATATTTCTTTTTCCACCAATCTGGATAGTCTTGATAGAAAAACTCATTGTTAATAAAGTTCTGCTCAAGCATATCTAATTTCGAATAAGCATCTTTTACTCTTTTAATAAATAAGGCGCTATTCGTTTTCTTGGTGCTACTTTTAGTGAGATTTCTTAGACAATCAAAATACTCACTAGCGATGTCTTCCATACTGCTTTTCAGTTTTGAGAAATCCTCATTATTTTGTATGCAGTTCATTAAAATACCCTCCTATTAAACTTCGTTAGGGGGTAAAACATAAAATTTTCGCCTTTTATTTTTTGAAACTTTTCTTAATCAAAGATTAAAAATTTTTATTAATTCCGTAATTTTTTAAACAAATAATGCAAAAAGAGATTGTTAGTACTTTACTAAAATCTCAAAAAACTTATAATAGGGGCATGATTGTTTTAGCAGGCGCCAGCGCAAGTGGAAAAACTGAAGTTGCGAAAGAACTCGCAAAGAAATACGGAATTACCAAAGTGATTACCACCACTACCAGAAATATCCGTGTCGGTGAAAGCAATGGTAAAGACTACTTTTTTGTCAGTAAAGAACGCTTTGAAGAGATGATCAAAGAAGGTCGTTTCGTTGAACATACTTTATATAATGGTAATTATTATGGTTCTACAAAAGACCAAATTGCTCCTAACAAATGCGTTGTTATCGATCCAAAAGGATTAAAAGCTTATATTGCCTTAAACGATCCAAATATTGTGACATTCTTCTTGGATTCTAAAGAAGAAACAAGATTCGCCAGAATGCTTCAAAGAGGAGATAATCCAGAAGACGCAAAAAGACGTATCGAACATGACCGTACCGCATTTAAACCAGAGAATGTCGCTGATGTCGATTATCATGCTGACAGTGAAAACTTCAATGTTGAAGAAGTCACTGATTATGTTTATAAAAAATATCTCCAGATCTTAGCATCTAGAAATTTAGCAAAAAAATAATTGGCCGAAGCCAATTTTTTTATTATATAAACCAGATAAATACTGCCGTAAGTACTGCGGCTAATATCAATAGAAGAACCGAAACCAAAATAATGATGGTCGTAACAATCTTACGATCAGTTTTATTGTTCTTATTGAACTTGGGTTCGTTCTCACTTCTTTTTTCTAGTTTTACGTCTTTATATAACATATTTATATATTACCACATTATTCCTCTTCTTCATGTTGAGTATTAATAACGAGGAATTTTTCCACGACATATCCATCGACTTCTAAAACGCGGAAATGATAATGACTGAAATCAAATTCATCATCTTTCTCTGCGAATCGATTTAAGATTTCTTGGCAGAAACCACCCGCGGTAGCGTAGTCAGTTTCAAAGTCTTCATCATCAAAACCAATGAGTTCAAAGAAATCATCGATATTCATCGCACCATTAACAACGATACTTCCATCTTTATTGATGTAATACTCTTCTTCCACTTCATCTGTTTCATCAAAGATATCACCGACGATTTCTTCTAAGATATCTTCCATGGTGATAATACCTTCGGTACCACCGTATTCATCTATAATAACTGCGACATGAATATGGCTAGATTTAAATTCTTGTAATAGATCTAATAATTGGTGATTTCTCGGGATTATAAGAGGCTTATACATTAATTCCCTAACATTAATCTCTTTGTGCGCAAAGATGGCCCTAGCGACCGATTTGACAGGAAGAATACCAATAATATTGTCAATTGTGTCTTCGTAAACTGGAATACGGGAATGGTTAAAGAATTCTTCGTCTTTAATGATTTCATTAATATCGTCTTCCACATCTATAGCATAGACATCAACACGTGGTGTCATAATCTCATAAGCTTGGATATCGTTTAAGTCAATCGCGTTACGAACAATTTCCGCACCTGTTTCTTCCACATCACCAGATTCTTCAATCTCATCCACCATTTCATTTAAGACATCTTCATCGATGTGTTCTTCTTCTTTGGATTTCTTTTTGAAGAGTCGACCAATAAGTTCAAATAACTTAGAAATAGGCCAGACAAAGATAAAGAAGACAATTTCAAAGAATCTTACTATGTAAGCAAAGTCTAAAGCAAACTTATAGTTAAATCTCTTAGCGAAAGCTTTTGGTAAGAATTCGCAGAAGATAATAATTGTCACAGTCATGATGATTGTGGACAATGTCGTCGCATAATTTGTGTCGTTTTTGTTATCTAAATACACCGCGATTGCCGCGACTAAAGATGAGGCTAAAACGTTCACGACGTTATTCGCAAATAAAATTGTAGCGATAGAGAACTCATATTTCTCCGCTAAAGATAAAGCAAGTTTAGCTTTTCTAGAACCTCTGCCACCTTTTTCGATATCTCTTTTAAGTTTGTTTTGATCAACTAAAGAGTAGACTAAATCACTCGCTGAGAAGAATGCACTTCCCACCGCACATACGCCTATAACAACCCAATACCACCAGTAATACATACTATGCTTTTCTCACTTTCTGGATATTAGGTTCACTAATGTCTTCCACGAGTTCTTCTAAGACGTCTTCCATAGTCACCATGCCGATAACCTTTTTGTTCTTATCTCTAACAATTGCGATATGGCTATGATGTCTTTTGAAACCATTAAATAAATCATCAATCATGATTTTAGAAGAAACGAAATATGGCTTTTGAAGCATGCGTCTGACAGGCATGCGTGGGTTTTCCATATATTGTTTAATATAGGTTTTAATATGTAAAACACCGATAAAGTTATCGAATGTTCCTTCGTAAATTGGAATTCTAGAATAATTAGTCTTTAATAAGATTTCTTGTAATTTATCGTGTGATAAACCTTTGATATCTAACGCAAACATTCTTTCTTTTGGAGTTAAAACTTCTTTAACGTTTGTATCTTCAAACTCTAAAGCGGACTGAATAATATCACCTTGTTCTTCTTCTAAGATACCTTCATCTGTGGTTTGTTCTACAGCGTCTTCAAAGTCTTCTTCGGTGAATTCTTCATCTTGACTAGTCTTAAAAATCTTATCGATTGCTTTAGCAAATAATTCGAAAAGAATAGAGATAGGTGTTAATAAGATAAGAATAAAATATAAAGGCCAAGCAAAGATTGTGGTAATTGTATCTGGAATCTTTTTGGCAATAGTCTTAGGTAAAATATCACCCAAAATATAAATGACAAAAGTAACGGCGACAGAAGAAATAAGAGGAACGTATGGTTCCACTTTGGTGTAATTAACCATCCACGCATAAAACATGATTGTGGCGACAGTAGACATTAATACTGACGCTAAGTTGTGCGTGATTAAAACAGTACTAATAGTACGGTCATAATGGTCACATATTCTTAAGATTATTTTCGCGGTTTTACTACCGTCATCTGCCTTAACTTGGAATTTAAAGCGATTTACTAAACCAACGGCGGTCTCACAAGTTGATGAAAAGAAACTGATTACCACGCATAAGCCGATAATCAACCAATACACCCACGAATAAGGATCATCCATTAGTTTACCACTTCCAATCTGAGCCCTGGGCTCGTAGCAATGATATTATCAAATAATTATCTATATGTAAAATGAACCACAAGAGAATATAAGAAAAAGATATGCAATGCATATCTCTTCCTTAAAATATTTTTTTACGACTTAATCTTCGTCGTCTTCTTTTTGTTCTTTCTTGCCTTCTTTCATTTCGGCAGCGATTTCTTTAACCCAATTGACCTTGCCAACTTCACCTTGGACGAGTCCATCTGGTGTCATGACATCGGCGATTAATTGTTTCGCTCTTCTCATTGAAAGACCGGATTTAACTTTGAAGATCATTGGAATTTCAGCGTAGATATTCTTTTCAGAAGCATCTTGCACTGGGATTGTGGAATCCTTGTAATCATCTGGGTTAAGGGCGAAGTATAACTTCAAGCTCTTACCAGCGATTGTGATCTTTAAGTATGTCTTACGGTGTAAGCGGAATGTGTCACCGGAATTGCTAACACGTGATTTAACACCATAAGCAAGAATGTCATTCTTTAATTCGTTATAGTTATCTTTCATTTCCTTTTCCGCGGAAGTAATTCTTTCTTGGAATGGGATACGAATGATCTTTTGTTTTTCTGGTTCTGGAACTGGCTCAGGAACTGGTTCTGGAACAGGTTCTTCTACGACTGGTTCTGGTTCTGGTTCTGGTTGAACTTCTTCTTGAACTGGCTCTGGCTCTGGTTCAGGCTCTGGTTCTGGTTTTGGTTCTTCCTTATAGTAAACAGGTTGTTCTTCTTGTTGAGCAGGAGAGGCACCAATACCATTAAAGTATTGGACGATTAATGGA
>JAEEGK010020830.1_pt1 | contig 13898 bp, 8 predicted proteins | sample 8958771 | NCBI WGS metagenome assembly JAEEGK01 (sample SAMN16246547, study PRJNA631951) | gut metagenome | biome: gut microbiome; feature: rumen; material: SC-attached | host: Bos | place: Iran: Karaj | collected 2018-10 | reverse complement strand
GTTTTTTATTATATTTGCTATTGAAAAAAATTAAAAAAAAATTTTTTGAACATCCGAATATTATTTTAAAATTTTGAATATTTTTTGGAATAAAAATTGAAAAATAATACTATTAAAAACAAAGAAAAATTAAGCTATTCTTTACTTTTAAAGATAATATTAAAAATCTTATATTGATTTAGATAAATTTATTTTTATTTAGAATTTAATAATATTTTTAAAATAATTAAGAAAAAAAATCTTATTAAAAAAATAAAATGTTTAATAAATAATGATTTTTTAAAATTATTTTTTATTTAAAGATGCTAAAATTTCTTTCATCACCAAACTACACTAATGAAACTTACTTAAAAACAGAAATGAAAATAAGTAATGTTTTAAATTAATATATATAGATGAATCTTTAATTGATTTTCTTTCAAATTCAAACTCTGATGCAATTTATACTGGCTTAACAAATTTATTCAAAGAAGATAAAATTTATGAGCAATTACTTTATGATAAACTTCTTTTTGTCTTTTCTCTTATTTTAGATAAAATTGAAGGAAAAGAAGAAAAATGTATTGATAATGTAATTCAAGTTTCTAAGAAATTAAAAGATATTACTGAAGAAAAAGTTTATTCTGATTTATTTTATATTTCAGATAATAAAAATCTAAAAAAATTAATTTTGATGAAATTAAAAGAATTAAAGAAATTAGAAAATAAAAATTCAAAAATAAATGTGTATTTAGATAATAAAAATCCAAAAGAATTAATTTTGATGAAAAAAAAAGATATAAAGGAATTAGAAAATAATAAATCAATAATAAATATATATTTAAATTACCTTAAAAAAGATAATGATGAAGAAATTTTAAATATATTATTAGATTTTATTCACAATGAACAATTATATAAATTTATTTGTAAAAAAAATAAGGAAATTTTAAAAAATTTATTAAAAGAAACAAAAAGTGAAAAAGGATTAAAATTACTTTTTTATTTAAATTTCTCATATGATAATGTTATTTATTCAGATATATCAAATTTAAAAGAAAAAACAAAAGATTTAAAAAATGAAAATGAAATATTATCTTTAATGAATGAACCTAAAAAAATTTTTTCTTATGATTTTTCTAAATTAGAAGAAATTTATGGTGAAGAAGCAAATGAAATTATAGAAAATTATATTAAACTATATGTAATTCATAATATATTATTAAATAAATTTAATGGAAAAAATATTATTTCTTTTGAAGAATTTGAAAATGAAATTGGAGTTAAAATTGAAGATATTGAAGATTATTTAATTGAAGGAAATGAATCAGGTATTTTTAAAGTAAAAATATGTTACAATAATAATAATTTAAAAGTTTATTTTGTAAAAAAACCTAAATTTAATAAAGAAGATATTCAAAAATTATCAGAAGATATTTCTTCAATAAAAAATAAAATTGATATTACTTTAAAAGCAGTAGAGCAAATTTAAATAAATTAAAAATTTATAATAATATTTAAACCATAAATTAAAAATATATAAATTTAATTTTATCTATATAATATTATTATATTCATAAATATAAAAGAAAAGATAATTTTCATATTTAATTAATATAATTAAGATATATTTCTTTTAATTGTATCTGTTTCTTTAACAGATTTTTTTTGTTCAAAAGTTTCAATAAATTCAATAATTTCTTCTTCTTTCTCAGTATTAATTTTAACTAATTCATTTATTAATAAAATATCATTATTATTTATACTTTCTGATTTTGTTGAAACATTTTTATTATTATTTTTATTTAAATTATCCTTTTTTATTTCTAATAAAGTATCGTTTATATCAATAAATTTATATTGTTCGATTTTTTGATTTTTTAACAACAAATTAGATATTTTTTCATTATCTTTCACATTTATATTATATATATTTTTCATCTTAGAAAAATCAAATTTATCTATTTCATCACAATATGATTGTAACCTTTTTTCAAGTAATTGAATTCTTTTTTTTCTTTTTTCTTTTATTTTTTCTTTATTTTCTATTATTTCTTTTGTCATTTTTCCTATCTTGGTAAATTCATTTGATATTTGTTCATATGATTTTTTTAAAGATTTTGATAAAGAATTATTTAAATCTGAATTATCTGTACTAATATTATTATTTAAACTTAAAGAATTAATTCCTAAATTTATTGAATCAAAATATGATTTAAAATGCTTTTTCATTAGTTCCAATTGATTATATAAATTTGTTAATAAATCTTTAAATTTTATTGGGATATTTTTTATGAGAATATTAAAAGATTTTTCTATTTGAGAATAATCATTTATTATTTTTTCATATCCTTCTGTCATTATTGAATTTATTTTTGATGTATCAATTGAATTTTCTGTTTTATTTTGAATCATAAAAAAATGGAATTTTTATTTATTTATTTATTCTTTATATATAATTTAATAATTGTTAATTCTATTCAATTTCAAATAAATAAAAATTAGTGGATATATTAGATTGTAATTAATATTTAATATTTATTTTTTTTTTTGTTTAATTTTTCTTTTTATTTTTTCTTTTTTATTTATATGTTTTTTAGTTAATATTTAAAAAATTATTTAATTGGTTGTTTATTATATTATTATTAAGTTAATAAGGTTTAAAAATATTTATTTAATATTAATTTTTATTTATTGAAGTCAAAAAATTTATTGACTAATTCAAATTTAAAATCTAATTCTTTTATAATTTTAGAAAATTGTATATCAATTTGTTCTTGATTAATTTCATATTTATGAGTAATATATTTTTTTCTAGGTTCATTTTTTTGAATTGGAAATATATTTTGAAAACTTTTAGAATTACTATCACTAGAATTTTTTTCAATAACATTATTTTCACTTCCAGAAATTAAATTAGTTTCAGTATTAGAAGATCTATTTCCTTTATCATCTTCACTATAATTATAATTAATATTATTTTTTTCCTCAGTTTCATTACTATAAGTTTCTAAATCTGTAAAACTATTTGAAGAACTAATTGTAATAATTTCAATGTCTTCTTCTTCATTATTATTTTTATTAATATTATGATGTTTAATTTTATTATAATTGTGATTATTATATTCAAATATATTATTAACATTATAACTATCAAAATTTGTATTAAAATATGTTAAAGTTTCTAAATCATTTTCTTCTTTAAGTTCATATTGATTTTCTGATTTTATATCTTGAACACTTTCTTCACTATCAGTATTATTATATTCTTCATTTAAATTATTTAAATTATTGTTTTCTTTATTTAATAATTCATTCATACACTCTAAATAACCTCCATCATCTTCATTTTCATCAATTTCACTTTCAATATTATTGTCAATTTTTTTAATTGTGTCAATAATATTATAATTACAATCAATTTTAATAGTCTCAATATTTTTATTATAAAATTCATTTAAAATGTTTTTGAATATATCATCAATATATAAGTAATTAATAGGTTTTTTGCAAAAAATACAATAATATTTTTTGTGAACATTCCAAAAAGATAAAAAATGTTTTAAATCAAAAACTTTAAAATGATTACAAAACATTCCTCTTGCTGGAATTTCAATATAATCAACAGGATGAAATAAATCAACATTTTCACTATTAACATTACCATTATTAATTATTTTTAAAATTTCATTTTTATCACTTTTATGAGGAATTAATTTTAAAACTTCATCTTTATTTAACATTTCAACATAATCAATTGATAAAGCATAATTATAGGAAAAAAATTGTTTTCCTTCTGAAACATCTCTTTCTATTATTTTAATTGTTATATTATTTATGTTTTTATCATTAAAAATTATATCATCATGAAAAGAAATATTATATATATTATAATAATAATTTCTATTTGCAAAATCATTCTTTGTTATTGATCTTAATTTAAATAATAAAGGATTTCTTGGGTTGTTTAAATTAAATGTTTTTTTATTTATAATTATTTTAACTTTTTCAGGCCATTTTAAATTAAAATATTTTTTTCCTAATTTTAAACATCTTATTATAATAAATCCTTTTCTATGTTTTTCTGTTGGATGATATTCATATAAATTAATTTTAAAAGAAAAAGTATATTCATGCTTAATATTATTTGAATTTTTTAATACAGTTTGATTAAATTTTTTAGCAGGTAGAATATTTTTTATTTGTTTAATATATATTTCTGAATTATATATTTGACATTGGGGACAAATATAATCATGATTTATTGAATTTATACAATCAAGTACACATTGTTTATGTTGATAATTATTACATATTGAACATTCAATTAAATCTTGCATATTATTTTCTGGCTTTTCTAAACAAATACAATTTATCATTTAAATTTTATTTGAAATTAAATTATATCTCTTCTTATATCATATTTGATATTTTATGGAAAAATAATAATATTTGTATTTTGGACAAACTTAAAAAATTTCTTTATAATTTTTATAAAAATAATTAATATTCAATAAATATAAATTATCATAATAAAATAAATAAAAAATCAAAATAATTAGAAAATAAATAATATAAATATACATATTTGATTTTTTATTAGAAAATATAATTTAGTTTTAATAATGAAAATTCTTCTTTTATTTCTATTCAATATTTTAAAACTAATTTTCTTTTTCCATTCCATTAAAAATAAATAATTTAATAAAATTTAATTTTTTTTAAATAAATTATTATTAATAAAAAATGCAAAACCCAATAAGAAAAAAAGGAAAAAAAGAAACAGAAAAAGAAAAAAAAGAAAAAAGAAAAGAAATAATACATGAATTAGAAAAGAAATTATATCAAAAATTATATTATGATTTATTAACATCAATACCAGTAACATTTCAAGAAAATAATTTAACATTTGAGAATTTTATATACATATTTAAAGATGAAATATTAAAAAAATTTGATTTTAAAAGTCAAAAACAAAAATATTCAAATTTACTAAAAGAAGTATCTCAAATAGTAATAAATAGATATTCAATATATCCTGATTTAAGAAATATGAATCCTCTTCAAATGAAAAAATATTTATATGAAAAAAATTTAAATGATGATTGGAGTTTAGTTAATAAATATCAAACTGAATTATATAAAGAAGAAGAAAGACAAAAATTAAAAGAAATTGCTGAAAATATGAAACAATATTATAATGATTTAAAACAACAAGAAAATGAAAAATTAAATTATGCTAAAGAATTAGAAGAAAAAAGAAAGAAAATTAAAGAAGAATTAAAACAAGATGAAGAAGAAAAAATTCATAAAGAAAAAGTTAAAAATGATTTAATAATTAAACAATTAATTGCTAATGAAAAATTAATGAGTACATTAAATAAAGAAAAAATAAAAAATATGACAATTAATGAAAAAGTAAAAGAAGAATATTTAAAAGAAATTATTAAAGAAAATCAACATTTAAATAAAGATAATAAAGAAATAGTAAAATATAAAATTAATAATATATTAAAAACACAAAATAAACAAATGCAAAATTTAAATAAATTAAGTAATTATCATTTAGCAAATTTAGCTGAAAATAATTTAGATTTTCAAAATGATGAAATAAGTAAAATTGTAGATAGAATGATGGAAGAATCAAAATTAAAAAAAAATAATGATTTAATATATAATAGATTAAAAGATTTAAATGAAGAAATTCAAAGTGATAAAATTAATAAAATAATTAAAGAAGAAGAAGCATATAATAATAATAAAAATGATGATAATGAAATTATTGAAGTTTCTGAAATTAAAGGAATTGAAAAAGAAATATCAAAAAAAGTAGATGAAATTATGGCAAAAAATTCTAAATTTGTTAAACTAAAAAAAGAAAATGATAATAAAGATTTATAATATCTATTTAATATTAATATTTGATATTTAATATTTTTTTTAAAAAAAAATTGCTTTATATAAAGAAACTAAACCTGACCAAATTCCTGTTAAACATATTATTGTTTCATTTATATTTGTTTTAAATATATATTTAAATATTTTTAATCTGTTTAATACTGATATTAAATCTGATAAAATTCCAGAAAGTATAATTAATAGTTTTATTAATTTTATTTTGAATTCTTTTTCTGTTGAAGAACTTTTTGATTTTATTGATTCAGATATTTTTTCTAAATTATTTATTATTTTTATTATAAGAATTATTAAATGAAAAAAATTTGTAAATAATGATATTAAACTTCCTTTTTTATTATTGATAAAATTTATTTTATAAAATAAATATAAATTATCAAATATAAAAAAGAAAAATGTACTTATTTGTTCAATTATATTTAATATTATTTGATAATTATTATTTTTAGTTAAATCTTTTTTTTGAGTTTTTAATTCTGATATTAATACAAAAATTTTAGGTTCAAAAAAACTTCTAAATAAATTAAAAACTTGTCTTGAACTACTTGTTGTTAAATAAAGAGTGAAAAATGAATTTGCAATATTTTTATTTTTATCTTTACAATAAATAGATATTAATTTAGAAACATATGATATTACTTTAATTAATTTATCTCTATTATCTGAATATTTATATATTTCATTTATTTTATTAAATCCATTATTTTCCATATTTTTTCCTAAAAAAAATATATTATTTAAAAAGAATTAAATTTTATAATAATACATTAATTATTTATTATAATTACATAAAATAAATTATGTTAATTCTATTATAATAAATATTATAAAAAAAAATGTTTTCAGAAAGAAGATCTTCATCTAATTTAATAGATAATAAAAAAATTAATTCAAACAATCAATTTATTACGAATTCAGGTAGTGAACAAAAATTAAAAAGTTTTAAAAAAAGTAAAAGTTTAGCACTTCCAAATTTAAAGGTTCATAATTTTCGTTTAAATAATATGGAAAAGAAAAAAACATTTATTCAAAAAGGAAATTACATTAAAAAACCTACTTTAAAAAACAATAATAGTGAAGATACATTATATACTTTTCATATTGAAATTAATAAAAAAAAAGAATCAAAAAAAGAAAGAATATTAAAAAAACTATATGGTGAAAATAATGATTTATTAGAAAGAATAAATAACTATAAAAAAAAAAATAATAAAATGGCATTTTCTTCTAAATTTAATGTTATTAATTATCAAGGTGGATTACTTAATTTTGCTGCTCAAAATTGTTCTGATGAATCTTTAAATACTTTATTAAATAATTTACAAAATTTAAATGAACAAATTAATTTCAAATTTTCTTTTAAAAAAACAAGATGGCAATTATTAGGACAAAAATTATCTAGAAAAATTCCTAAATATTTAGCTGATAAATTAAATAGTATGGGTAATATTAGAGAAAAAAAAAGAAATGAAAAAATAGAAATTCAAGAAAATAATAATATTGCTTTGGAAAAAGAAGTTAAAGAATAATTAGTTATTTTTAAAGGGTGTGTGTAAATAATAATTTATTTTTTTATAAACTCAATTTTAGTTATTAGTAATTTTATAAATTAACTTTATGAATTAATTTCTGTGGTTTAATTTACATACTGTTAAATTAAAATTTTTTATTTAAATTAAACATTTATAATTATAAAGAAATTTACTTATAGAATTTTATTATTTTAAAAAACTTATATCTTATTTTAATTTCAAATTACTTTTCTTTTTAAAATTTGAATTATGAACATCATGACTGCTTTTAAATTTTGTAATAGTTAAACTTTCACTTTCAATTTTAGGAAGACAATTAATGTTTAAAATATTTTGATTATTTTTCACAGGAACAATACTATTTTTTAATTTTAAAATAGATTTATGAAAAATAGCATTAACTTCATCAATTTCAAAAAATTTTTCTAAACTAATACTTGAAAAAACAAAATCTTGATATCTTCTTAATTTTTTCATTTCATTATTATTACTTTTATATTCAAAAGGAAAAAGATGATAATACCATTTTAATTTTATTTTTTCATCTTTATTAAATAAATTGATTTGATTAGAGTTAGAAGAATTAGAAATATTTTTAATAAATAATCTATTACTACTATTAATATTACTAGAAAATAATTTTTTATTATTTCCTTTCCAATTTTTAAAAGTATCAGTAGACATAACATTATCTAATTTAATATTAGAAATAGTGAACATTTTATTTTTTTTAATTGCAATATTTTTATCAATAACTTCATTGATAATATCTTCAGTGATAATATTTCTTAATAAATAAGAAGTAAGTATATTTAATATAGAAAAAATAATACTACATGTTCCTCCTGTTTCTCCTAACATTTCAGTTAATCTTTTATAATTTCTATGAATATTTATAAATTTTTTTGTTGGGTAAAATCTAGCTCTGAAATAATAATCATCATTATAATTTAAAAATTCAAATTCTGAAGATTCATAATCAAACAATGAATATTTTATATAATTAGAAAAAAATAATCCATCATTTGTAGTAAAGTTTTTCTGATAAAAATAATAACTTATATCTTTTGATTGTAAATCTGATAATTTTATTTGGTAACTCTTATAATAATGTTTAATTGGTGTTTTATAAATATGATAATCCGGATAATTGATTTTAATATAAAATACTAATTTTATTCTATCTATTATATTTTCTATATTAGTAATACAATTATTATTATTACAACTTGATATTTTTAAAGTTAAATAATGTACAGTTGAACTATCAGAAAAATCACCTTCTAAAAATAAATTATCATTATATAAAGGACATAAATATTCATTTAATAAATTAAAATCATAAAAATCAAAATATCTTTCTAAAAAAATACTATTTTGACAATTTACAAGTGGAATATTTTCTTTAGAATATTGAATTTCTTCATCAATATATTCATATAAATTACTAGTCAAAGATATATTAAAAATACTTGTATTAAAAGTATAATCATTTCCATCATCTAAATTTTGTAAATGAATTAAAATTGGAATATTTGAAAAATTGGTTTTGGGAAGATCTACATATCTAATTTCTTCTACAATTGAAAAATTTTCTCTATTAAAAATTGTTATTAATCCTTTTATAAATAAAGTTACAAATATTATTATTGATATTATTGCAAATGATAAACCTATTTTTGATTTATAGTTTTTTTCCTTTTTAAATCTTAATGGAAATGTTTGAGCATATAAATCAAAATTATACCAAAAATTTTTCTTTTTCATGTTTATGATATATTTTGTTCGAAAATAAATTATTTTTTTGTGATATCAAATTCAAAGTTTTTTTTATTTTTAAATATAAATTTAATTATTAAAGGTTTCAAAAAATTTATAAAGAGGAATTTTTATAATAAAAAATAATTCATATTATTTATATAATTCTATTATTAAAATTTCAAATAAAATTTTTGACATTTATATATTAAAATTATTTCATATATTTTTTAATGTTTATAAATATAATTTAAATTAAAAAGAAAAATAAAAAATGTATCGGGAAACTAAAAAGGTAAAAAATTGTATAATAATATAAATATAGATTTCTCCATTAACAAGAAATAATATTCCAATATTTTCAAGAATTAAATTTTCATCAAATGAAACAGAAACAACAAGTAAATCATTTATAACTCTTCATAAAAACCCTTCTTTTATATTTCCAAAATCAACGATAAAAAAAGCAAAATTGAATTTAAAAATATTAACTGATAAAAATAAAATGATAGAAAAAGAAAATACACCTCCGCATATTCAAATAAAAAAGCCTGAAGAAAATTCAAAACAAAATTTTTTAAATATTTCATTTAATAATAGTTTTAATATAATTGATTCACCGAATAATGATAAAAATATAATAGATAATTTAAATAATAATAATAATAATAGTAATAGTAATAATAATATAAAAAAAGAAAAAGAAAATTTAAAATTGAATTTAACAAATAATAAATCTTTTTCAGGAACAATAAAAATAAATAATCAAAATGATATAACAACATTATTAGGTTCTTTATTAATAAGTGAAAATGATATTAAAAAAAAATTATTTCCAAAAAATATAAAAAGACCTTATAATTATAAAAAAAAATTACCGGATTTACAATTAAGTAGAGATAAAAGTATAAATAAATCTAATTGTTCAATAAATATAAAAAAATCAAATGAAGTTTTTCCTTCAATTTTAAAAAAAATAACTCCTGAAAAAAATAAAGAATTATCTAATTTAAGTACAAATAGTATAAGTAATAATAATAATTCTTTAAAAAAAAAAAGTGAATTTTATTCAATTCCAAAAAAAATAAATTATATTTCTAATGCTACTTTAACGTCTATTCCTAAATTAAAAAAAGAAAAAAGTATTTCTTTTGTGTTTTCTGTTTCTCCTATAAAAAATGCAAGAAGTTTAATTTTAAAAGATAAAAAACAATTTTCAACAAAAATAAAAACTTTTAATAATAAATCAAAAGAAAATAAAAATTATACTCCTTTAAATGAATTATCTTTTGATGAATTTTCGGATATTTCAATTGATAATAATTTATCTAGTCAAAATAATTTTAATAAAAATAGAAATATTAATTTAAATGTAAAACAAAAAAAAAGTTTAATTTTACCAAAAATGCCTTCTCCTAAATTTATTCAAAAAAAAATTGAAAAAAATAATACTAATGAAAATAGAGGAATAATAACTATTAAAATAATTTCTATTTACGCTAAAAAAGATTTCTTTAATATTAAAAAAATTAAATTATATGATAAAAAGGATAATGAAGTTTTTTGTATTTTTATTTCTATTAATAATACTTTTTTTGAAAAACAAGAAAATATTAATTCTGTTTTTAATCATGATAAAATAAATAAATTAGATATTTTTTGCAAAAATTGTGAAAATATAAATTCAATTTCAATTTTAAATGAAATAAATTATGGAATTCAAGATATAGAAATTTATAAAAATAAAAATTTTATTTTTAAAGGAACAATCCCTAATTCAATAAAAGAATATAAAATAATATTTAATTCCAATCAAATCAATAATTATAACTTTAATAATATTACTTTTAATAATAATTTTCATAATAATAATAATATTAATAACACAAATAACTTAAATATATTTAATAATAATATAATTCAAAAAGATAAAAAAATAAAATCGATAATGAGTGAAAATTTAGATTTAGAAATATTTAATAATATTCTTTCTCCTAAAAAATCACCAAGTAATAAATCAAATATATCTTATGTAAAATGTAAAAAATTAAAATTTTCATTAATTTCTAATTACGGTCATAAAGATCAAATTGGTTTAACTGGTTTAGAAATATATGTAATAAATAAAAAAGGAAGAAATTTAATTAATTTTAATGATATTAGTTCTATTGGTGCAATGCCAAAAGATTTATCTACTTTTTTTAATATAAATGATAAAAGAATTTTTGAAAATTTATTTAATAAACAAAATAAAACAATTGATGATAATTTAATGTGGTTAACTATTAATATAAATGTATATATTGAAATAATATTTAAAAAACAAATTTATTTAAATTCAATTAAATTTTGGAATTTTAATAAACCAAATGAATTAAATAAAGGAGTAAAGGAAATAAATTTATTTATTGATGATAATAAAAATCCTTTAATAATAATATTACATAAAGGAATTGAAGATGATACAATTGATTTTTCACAAGAAATAACATTTCCATATAAGAATAATACTATTTTTACAAATGAAGAAATTGAACCTTTTAAACAATTTAAATTTGCAAGTTTATTATATTATCAAAATTATGAAACACCTTATCTTCCAATTGGATCTGTTTTAAAATTTATTTTATTAGATAATTGGGGAGATAAAAATTTTATTGCTATTGATGATATTAAAATATATGATCAATTAGGAAGAAATGTTAAATGTCAAAAAAGTAAAAATGAATATTATGATATTTTTAAAGATTTTAAAAAATATGATGATATTAAAAGAAATAATATTTTATATGTTTTTTTAGAAAAAATTGTTGGAATTTCTTATATTAGAATTTTTAATCATAAAAAAGATGTTTTGAAAGGTGTTAGAAAATTAATTATTAAATTAGATGAAAATATTATTTTCAATGGGAATGTTAATAAATATAATAATATTAATAATGGTTGTACAGTTATATTATTTACTTGTGATTTACAAATTACAAAAAATATAAAAGAAAGTGAATTAAGTGGTTATAATGAGAATATTTTATCGAATAGAAAAGAAAAAGTTATTAAAAAAGAAAATGAATTAATTTTAAAAGTTAAAATTTAATTAATAATATTTTTCAGTTAAATTTATATATAAAATAATTTAAATATGAATTAATAATATAAAACTAATCAGTTTTTTTTCATAAATATAATTTTGAAAAAAAAGTTAATAATAAATATTATGTTAAAATAGAAGAAAAAAATAAAAAATAATATATTTAATTAAATTCTTTAATTTATAAATTATAATATGGATTTTTAAATATTGGAAAATGTATTTTAATTGAAAAAAATAATAATTGTTTTTTTAGAATTAAAAAATACCAGAAAGAATTTAAAGGAAACTGTTTATTTATAATTTTTAATATCTTGTCTTTCTTTAAAAATTTTAATAAATGAATTAACTTCTTTTTTAATATCTTCATCTAATTTTAAATTATCTTTAGCATTTTCTTTAGAAATTAAGTTTTGGTCATCATTCAAATAAGAAATAATTTTTAAGCTTTTTAACCTATTATTTAAAGCAGTAAAAGCATGTCCTCTAGGTAAAATAATTAAAATAGCATAAAGAGTTTTAATAAGAAAAATATTTTTATTAGGATTTAATAATTTAATTCTAATATGATGAAAAAGAGAACTTTCAATTAATTGAATCATTTGATTTAATTGAAAATAATCATCAATTTCTAAATCCATATTTGCTAATTCTAAAGCTAAATAAAAACTTAATTCATAATAATTTGATATAATACACATCATTAAAGCTGAAATTGGTTTATATGATAATAAAGTAAATATTTGATTAAAAAATTTAAAATCATCTCCTTTTCTTTCTTTAGTATTAAATTTATTTAATTTTATTCTTACTTTTTCACTTCCATCTTCAGTTAATAAAAAAATATCTAATATATTTACCATTCCTATTATAAAATTTATTTCATTATGTTTTAATAATATATCTGTTATTGTTAAATATATTGTTGTTATTGGAATTGCTGTTGATAATATTTTTAACATTGATATACCATATATATTTATTAAATTAGGTGATTTTTCTAATTTTTTTATTAAAAGAGATATTATTAAAAAAGTAAATGATTCATCATATTTTGCTATTTCACATAATATATTTAATATTTTATTAAATATTTCTTCATTATTTTCTGGAATTATATTTGTTAATTTTTCTAAATAATCTTCTATATTATTAAACATTGAAAAATGAAATCTTTTAAATAATTTTAAAGTCCAATTTAATACTAAATCTATTCCTGAATCATTTTGAGTTGAAAGTAAATGTAATTTTAATATTTGTTCTAATTGTTTTATATTTTGAGAAAATATATCAAATGGAACTATTAATATTATTGATTGAAATATTTCATTACAATTTTGAACTAAGTTTTTATTATGACTATTATTGTTTATTAAAACATCTAATATTTGTGAAAAGGAATTAAATTGAATTAACTTTATTAATTCATTTGGTGTTATTTTTCTTATTTTTTCTTTTTTATCCATTAATCCATTTTGAATTAATAATTTTCTATTTTTATATTCATTAGAATTTTTATAATTATCATTTAATTTATTATTATTCATTCTGCTAAAACTACTACTATTACTATTTTTATTTGATTTAGTGTTAATTTCATTTAAATTTTTTTCTTTGTTTTCAGA
>JAEEGK010020829.1_pt1 | contig 13898 bp, 11 predicted proteins | sample 8958771 | NCBI WGS metagenome assembly JAEEGK01 (sample SAMN16246547, study PRJNA631951) | gut metagenome | biome: gut microbiome; feature: rumen; material: SC-attached | host: Bos | place: Iran: Karaj | collected 2018-10 | reverse complement strand
GTGGACATCCAGTTGGTCTCGAACGCCTCCTGCATGTAGGCCAGTTCCGGGCCGTGCATGGTAGGAGAAGAAAGATAGACTTTTTTATTCATAAAAAAGAGCTGAAAGCTAAAAGCTTAAAGCTTAAAGCAAATGCAAGTCTTCCGCTTCGCGGAGCTAAAAGCTGAAAGCGAAAGACAAGTTTTTAAAGTAAATAACTTTTTGGATGAATATCGCGTAAAATAAAATGATTATTTTAACGTTAGTATAATAAACACTTTATATTTATAGGAGTATCTTATGCGAAATTTTGAAGATTTGGAAGTCTGGAAACGTTCATGTCGTCTAGCCACTTGTATTTACAAAGCATTTGAGAAATGCCATGATTCTGGCTTTTACAGCCAAATAACAAGAGCGGCAATCTCCGTTGCATCCAACATCGCGGAAGGCTCGGAACGCAGAACGGACAAGGAGTTCATCAATTTCATCTATATTGCCAAAGGTTCGCTGGGCGAACTGCGAACCCAATTGTACATTGCCAATAGAATAGGTTATATACCAGATTCATCAAGAAGAGAATTGGTTGCCGAAACCAAGGAGCTATCATCCATGCTACAAGGGCTTATCCGCAAGCTACAATAATACAATATGGTCTGTCTCCACTTAGCGGCCTGTATTTGCTTTTAGCTTTAGGCTTTAGGCTTTAAGCTCCACTTAGCGGCCCGTATTTGCTTTTAGCTTTAGGCTTTAGGCTTTAAGCTCCACTTAGCGGCCCGTATTTGCTTTTAGCTTTAGGCTTTTAGCTTTCAGCTCCGCGAAGCGGATGCATTTTGTATTCCGCCGGATTGATTTCTGTGCGGACGATCTGGTTCACAAATTCCAGTTCAACCGTCCACAAAAACTTTTTCTCTTTCTTCTTCAACCAGCCGGAGACGCCTTCCCATACGCCCGTCTCGATCGTGAAACGGTCGCCTTCCTTGATATCGACATTGAATTCGATCTCCTTCTCGAGGCCGGTCGTCTCGAAGGCCCGCACGGCGCGAATGTCCTCCAGCAGACGGTCGGGCTGCGTCGTGTCGAGAAACCGCAGGACCGTCTTGCTGGACCACAGCAACGACTGCTGTTCTTGCGACACTTTTACAAAGACGTACGACGGAAACATGGGCCGCAACACTACCCTGGAGTTTTTGTAGGGCTTCCCATGGCTCATGTAGGCGTTGACCTTCCAGACTTTTCGCAGAGGGAGATAGCAGACAATCCCGTTTTTGAAGCAGTATTCCTTCACGCGGAATTCGTTCAGCGGCATCGTATAGACGGGCAGAACCTTTTCTTGGACGGACGGTTCCAGCAGCCGTTCGTCGAATTCCACTGTGATGTTCTCCGTCTTCATGGAGTTTTGAGTACGCTAACGCGTCCCCTCGAACTGCGAGCGTTCGGGGGCAAAAAAAGTTAAATCATTAATATTAAAGCACTTAACAGCCAAAAGCAACATTTTTGGCTGAATCCTTAACCTTTCTCAAACAGCTTGGAGAAGCATGAACACTTCACCACATACTATAATTTAACAGGAAAATAGTACCTTGCAAACCTGTTATGTTTATTTTTCTTAAAAAGTCATAGAAAGTCATGCTGCTTCGCAGAGCAAAAAGCTTAAAGCCTAAAGCTAAAAGCAAAATACAGGCCGCCTTCGGCGGCGATGAAAGGAGGGGAGGGTCGCACGCACTCCAGTGCGACCGTTTGCGCAACGCGCAAACAAGTCATTGACACAATCGGCGCATGCCCCAGAACACGCCTTTGATGTGCGGCGACAAATGTCGCCGCGGTCGCACTGGAGTGCGACCCTCCCATATTTATCGCTTTTGGTCATTCAGCAGCAGGCCGAAGGCTGCCATCGTCTGGGCCTGGTGGATCACAGTGCCTTCGTCCATGGCGATGGCCCAATGACAATCCACGAACGTGTGCATCACAGCGAAAGAATTGTCGTGAGGCGGATAAATGGTCGAACTATAATTATATCCCTCCCCGCGCTGATTCGGCCCTTGCACCTGCTGGCCAGGCATGCACATGCCAGTCGGATTGTAGCGACTGTTGTGCAACGGCGCACGAACCGTCCGTTCGCCTAGCCCAACGATCCAGCTGATATTCATCGGGTTAGCCCCAAGCGTGTTATCGGCCGTCCGCACCATCCATTCAAAGTATTCCTTGCGCTTTTGCATACTCCGCGTCACGCCCCACGCATGCCAGACGGGCACGAGAAAATGATCATAAGCCCCTGTACCCCAAGTAATTGGAGCGAACGGATGGCGAATGAATTTATATGCCATTTTCTCCGATCCGTTGATGTACATGTCCACTTCGCCTTCGATGGCGCGGATGACTGAATCCTTCAGATTGCGATTTGCCATGTTGTCGGGAATCATCGAATAGGCGAATGCGGCCAATGACAAATCATAACTGTGGTCGTCCGTGATCATCTTCGCGGAAGCATCCTTGAGCCATGGCGTAAACTTCTGGAAATCTTGATGATAGGTGCCATCCGCCGTCGTATGGAACAGTTGCGCGGCCGCATAGGCGCGGCTGGAAATCGCGTATTCGCCGAATTTTTTCATGTCCTTCGTTTCTGGCTTGTTGTTACAGCCCCAGTCATAGGCACGTTTGGCGCGACTCAGATAATCCTCTGCCATGTCATTGTGATTAAGGGACTTGAGGATGCGTGACGCCTGCGCCATCGCGCCTGCGAAAAGGAACGATCCCTTGCAGTCTTTCGCCCATGCAAAATCGCCTTTTGGATCCATATCGGCGGATTGGATGAAATTCGGATCGCCGTCCGATTCCGTTCCGTTGAATACACCGCCGTCGTCATCCTGCAGGCCGATCCATAATTTCAACGCCCACAACGCTTCATCAACGATGTCCGGAATACCGTTGTGGTTCTCCGGAATATTCAGTTGTCCATCACTAAACTTTTGCGGTGCAAGCTCATAGGCATCCAACAAATTCTGTGCGACATCGATGTGGGAACGCGGATTGTAATCGCCTGCGTCATGATGGCCGCCCGATGCGGCCAACCGTTTTGGAATCATCGCCTGATGACGGATTGACAAAAGCTGCATCTCTTTCTCGTCAAGGGATTTATTGAAGATACGCAGTTCGTCGAAATAGCCGTTGGCGGCGCCGCTTCCACCCAACGCCCCGAAGATGAATTGTTTTCCTATCGTTCCTTTGTTCTTGAAACTGTTGATAAGCTCACCGTTGATGTACAATGATACATTCCAATCACGGTTACCAACATTGTCAGAAGCAGCCAGCGGTGAAACGACAATTCCCCAATGCCGCCAGATATTGTCCCCCACGCGTTTATAATTTATTTTGCCATTATTCATATATAAATTCGGCACCCCCCAGATGGATAGAAATTTGATTCCCTTATTGCCTTTTTCATCAAGGAGCGACAGGATAGTGCCATCGATTTTGTTTCCAGAAACACGATCGTCCTTCCGATACCAAAAACTGAACGTAAGTCCTTTGTTTTCATCGAAATCAAGCTTTCCTGTGAACCCATTGTCCCAACCGCTCAACGTCGTATAAACTTTATCAGTATCACCGCCTGTTACGTCGCTATCGATTGCATATTTCGCATCGCCACGCGGCGTGAGAGCCATGCCGCCGTCAACAGCGTTGGCGGCGTTGCCTTCAAACGGATAGTACGCAATTAACGAAGGCGTTTGCAACATCTTGTCACGTGCGGGCTCCGACCTGCGCGGATTCTTGACCATCACTTGATTCTTTTTATCAATAAATTCTCCGGAACTGATCCGCTGCTGCGTCGTTTCGATGATGCCGTTCGCATGGCAGGCGATGCGCCGCCACGGCGTGTACGGTGGCCCCAATTCGATGCCGCAACGTTGCAGGAAAACACCATGCGACGCCATCTGGAACGCAGACTGATAGACATCGTCGTTGATGGCGAATTCGACGCTCCGCCCGACGCCATCCACGGCAATGAAATACCGTCCAGGCATCTTGAAGTCGTTGAAATCCAGATAATAAACGTTTTCCGCCGAATGATTCACCTTGCCGTCTATCTCCAAACCGTTATGGCCGAGAACCGCCGTCCCGCGATAGGCCGTCTCGCCATTTTCGGCATTGATCAAATAAAACACTGGTGGCTTTTCGAACGCGAGCGCAAATGGCGCAAGCGTGGTTTTTTCATCCGTTTGGCCATGCTTGCCGAGAGCCGCATCGAAAAAAGCATCCGCATCGATGGCGACGCCTTTGCTTTCTTCACCCGCGCCGACGGCATTCTTATCCGGAAACGAACCGAGCCAACGTCCAAGATAGGCGCGTTTCAGCGGCAGATTCGCCAGATAACCGACTTGGTTCACCTTGATGGAATCACTGAATGTGCGGCGAGGATTAAATGTAAATCCTGTCTCGTTTGCGCCAGAACATGCTTTCGGAGAGATACTTACCCTTACTTTCACGCCTTCCGACAGCGGCCTGTCCAACTGAAGGAAAATCTCATGCATCATGATGGCTGGAAACGGCCAGCCTGTCGGCAGATAGGCGTCGATCTTGCTTCGCCGTCCGAATTTCAGAATCTTGACGGGCATCCCGTCCAACATAACGCTGTAATTCTTCAAGTAATTGCCCGCTTCAGGCGAAAACGCCGCGCCGAATTCCAAACGGATGATGCCGTTGCCGACAGGACTTGCGCCACGCAGGCCCATGACCGTCAATGCCTGCGGATCTTCCTTTATTTCAAGCGGTTGGACAAACTGCCCATTATGGAATGTCAACGTCGCCGCCGTACAGGCCGATGACACCATCGATGAATCGTCACCATAGCAGACGACGGAATACGTTTTGCCTTCCTCCATCGCTTTTGGAAGTTGCAATTCAACGAGATAGCGGTTGAAGACCTGCATACCGCCCTTCCCGCCGGAAGGTGATGTCAATTCCTTTTCCTGTTTTTTGTTCAACTGGACCGCCTTTAACGGCATGACGAAATTCTTGTAGGCGTAATACGGATCATCTTCACTGACAATACGATAGGACTTCCGCGCCTCCAAAACGCCACTATTGCAGGCATGACCGATCGTCAAACGAATTCGCTTAGAATCAATCGCTTCCGCACGGCGCACGCCATAAACCTGCCAGACGACGGGCTTCTTGTCCGTCATGGAGACGATTTTCGGATCAGACTCCAAAGCCCACACGCTCATCAAAATAAAACACAACAACAACGGCAGTCTCATAAAATAGCATCCTTATATTGACTCAACTCTATTCATAACAATAAATTACATATCATCCAATGATAAACCATTGAACGATATTTTATGCGATTTCAATTGTGGATTCTTGGCAAGAAAAACAGTCGTCTTGTCCATAAGAGCATTCATGCTGATTCGTGTCTTATCCCGTTTGATTTCAAAGAAATCTAGCGAATCATTCAAAGCGTCTTCACAGACAAGATCTATTTCATTTTCGCCTCGCCTATCCCACCAATTACCAATACGCGTATATCGTTGTTCTTCAATGAATTTCTGCTTGAAATAGCCTTCAAGTGCGAAACCAGAAAAAACATCGTAGTCACGTTGCAGAATTGATTTCAGCACATCAAATCGTTTCAATTCAATGAGATCGGAGTTTCTGAAAATAAATCGGAACCAGAATACAAAAAAATTATCGGTAATACGATAACGACTGGATTTGTTAGTCGTTTTCTCAAAAATTGGCTGATTACGAGCGATGAGACCATAATCGTTTTCCAATCGTGTCAAAAAGCCACCAATCGACGTTCCGACAAGTTGTTCAATTTCATTTCTGGTTGTAATTCCACGAGCAATGGCGGAGAGTATCGAGAAATAGGTTCCGTATTCCTTCCCAAACTCTTGAACCAGAACGGATTTGCCTTCATCGAAGAAGAAAGAATGTTCATCCAAAATGCCATTGATCATGGTTTCCTTCGTCACGAAACCACGATCCATCAGTTCTTCGACATATCGTGCGACGCCACCGGTGAACGTCCAAAGAGCCAATAGGTCATCTGGCTTATAGTTTGGATTGTAGGAAGACAGAATTTCCTTTAAGACAGACACTTTGAACGGCTCGACCGTCAACCGTGACGTGGCTCGACCATAGAGCGGCTGCCCTTCATTGAAGAAAATCCTGTTCATCAGGGTATTCACACTGCCGCAGGTCACGAAATTGATTTGCGATTCCTTGTGAAATCTGTCCCAATGTTCCTGAATTTCTCCAAAAATGCCTTCGTCGATTTTCCAAAACTCCTGCAATTCATCAATGACGAGCGTAAACGGGCGTTTGCAGGATTCTTCCATCAACGCTTTGAAAAGAGTTCCAAAACGCATTCCTTTACCATAAACGGAAAGCGGCAGAACGTCTTTGATCTTCTCCAGAAAATCCGCACATTGGTCCGTCTCCGACCGACGTGTCACAAGCAGATATATGCAAGGCTCATCCGTCAAGGCCTTTTGGATGAGCTGCGTCTTCCCGACACGTCGCCGCCCTGTCACGACAGTCAAGCGCGCCGCTTTCGAGGCAAGGCTTCTTTCTCGCCTCAAATACGATATTTCGTTGTCTCTGTCAAAAAATCTCATCAGCAATGCCCCAAGTTTTGCAACCGCCGTTTCCGAACTGTGTGTTTCTTATATTATAGTACAAGGATACATGAATGTCCAGCCATAAGAGAATGGATTTATTCACCTATCCATCTATTTCTTGTTATTTCGCAAAGATTTTCGCATGACTTTTTCCTGCGCGAAGCGCTTTTTCAAACCGCCGAGCAGACGGAGGCCAACAGCACTTCGTACGCTTATTGCTTATGGCCAATGGCTTATGGATTCAGACCTTCCTCATGACATCGTTTTCCGCCGCGCAGCGCATGACAACCGCCGAGCCGCCGGAGCCGTTGGATTTTTCAGCATTCAGAATTCATTTTATCCAAACAAATCCTTCAGCGGATTGACGGCCCGGCGGCGAGGCAATTGTATTATCTGTTTATTCCGTGTAATCTGTGGTTTCTCTGTATTTCGCTTTTAGCTTTTGGCTTTCAGCTTTTAGCTAAGCGAAGCGTTTTCGTGCTTTTTCGTGTGTTTTGTGGTTTCCCAAAAATAATTAGTGTCCATTAGTGTCCATTCGTGTCCATTGCATTTGCTTTTAGCTTTAAGCTTTAAGCTTTTAGCTCATGATTATGTTTTACGCTTTATACATAAAGCGTCCTCTTGATTTCCTCCTCTCCCTCTGCGCCATCATCGTGCTGTCGCCTCTTCTTCTACTTCTGACGATTGTCGGCGCGATCAAGATGAAAGGAAATCCATTCTTCACGCAGCTGCGGCCTGGAAAGGATGAGAAGATTTTCCGACTCATCAAATTCCGCACAATGACCTGTGAGACGGATGCCGATGGCAATCCGTTGCCAGACGAACAACGTCTTGTTCCCTATGGCAAGTTTCTCCGTTCCACGTCGTTGGATGAATTGCCAGAACTGTTCAACATCTTGAAAGGCGACATGGCGATTGTTGGACCGCGGCCGCTGTTGGTACGGGATATGGTCTTCATGACAAAGGAACAACGGAAGCGACATACCGTTCGTCAGGGATTGACTGGTTTGGCGCAGATCAGTGGTCGCAACGCCATGACATGGGAGGATAAATTGGATTACGATCTGCGCTATGTTCAAAATCTCTCCTTTATGACCGATTTATTCATTGTTTTTAAGACTGTATACAAAGTTTTGAAACGTGAAGGGATTACAGAGGAAGGCCAAGCCACGGCAATGGATTTAGGCGACTATCTGTTGGCTAATGGTATGGTTCATAAAGATCAGTATGTCTCTCTTCAGGGAGAGGCAAAACACATTATTGAACAATATTGATTAGTAAAACATGGTGGTGAAGTGGGGCAAAGCCCACGAATCTTCATGGAGATGCTTTCTGAGCTTTGATTTGGAAGTGAAAAAGCATCAAGAATAATAAATACACATGTCTATACCGGCTTGGGCGAATTTAATTTCTTGGTCTAAATCTAAGCATGTCTGGCGGATGAACTCTACATCATGGAATCGACAATAGGTGTGGATTTTTGTTCCATTGGCTAAATTTCCTTCTGATTGAGTACTTCTTTATCTCTAATATATCATCTTTCTTTTTATGATATAGGTGCCTTGATAGGCTGAAAAGAATCTTGCTTAGTTGATAGTTGAAAATAATACTTTATTTCAAGACGAGCGGTTTACACCATCATGTTGGTATGTATAGGACGGGGGAACAAAGGTAGCCATTATTGCAGAGATCAGAAGGTAATGGATGTGATTTTTGAGCCCCATAAAAGAAGTAATGGTCTCATCCGCTGATGCGTTACGAACTTTGTCTGGGGCATCACAATATCAAGAAAAGCGTACAATTATAAGAAAATATATTAATTTGTACAAACTGAAATTTTTTGAAAAATATATTTATGTATTAAACGAGTAAATTGATGGCTGGACTAGTTTCGATTATCATGCCGTCTTATAATACGGCAAAGTACATTTCTGATTCAATTGAATCCATCAGGGCTCAAACATATACGAATTGGGAGCTAATTGTTGTGGATGATTGCTCAACAGATAATTCTATCGAAGTTATCCGAGCTTTCAATGATTCTCGTATTATTCTTTTGCAAAATCAAAAAAATTCAGGTGCAGCTATTTCACGAAATTATGCTCTAAGAGAAGCAAAAGGGAAATGGATTGCCTTTCTTGATAGTGATGATATATGGGTTCCTGAAAAGCTTGAAAAACAAATTAAGTTCATGGAGGATAATAACTATTCATTTACGTTTACAGATTATCGTATTTGTCTGAACGGTGAATGGTTGCCTTACATTAATACTGGGCCAAATGTTGTCAACAAGCGGATGATGTATGATTATTGCTATTTTTCGACAATTACAGTAATGTATGATAGTGAGAAGATAGGTCTTATTCAAGTGGCAGACATTCGTAAGAATAATGATTATGCCATGTGGTTACAGGCAATTGAGAAAAGTAATGCATATCGGTTACCTGAATGTCTTTCTTTTTATATTAAACATGATGGTTCTGTTTCAAGTGGAAATAAGGCAAAATTGATTAAATGGCATTATATACTATTTAGAAAAGGATTGGGTAAAAATCCTGTTATTGCTGGAACAATGACGATAAATAATCTAATCCATGGTATATGGAAAAAGTTATATTATAAACAAAAAAGTTAATGTATTAGTATTTATAGAAATATATTATGTATAATATTTAAAATGAATATATTATATATTACATATCTTAATGGCGATTCATGGGCTGGGCCAACATATAGTGTGCCTAAGCAGATAGAAGCGCAATCGAAAATTGATAATGTATTTTGGTACAACATTCGGGAAACAAAAATAGATGAGTGGAAGGAGTATTCTTTTTATCATGACATAAGTGAATATCCCAATGAGACGATTCAAGAATTACCAAGCCCCTTTAATTCACCAGATATCATTATTGTTGAGCAATTCTATGATTTTGGAGGAAAGAAGATTTTAAAAACAATCACAAATTCTGGTATTCCGTATGTAATTATTCCAAGAGGAGAATTAACGAAATCTGCGCAGAAAAGAAAAGCTTGGAAAAAAATTCTAGGTAATTTCATAATATTTAATCGATTTGCATTTCAAGCAGCTGCTATTCAATACTTGACGGAACAAGAGAGAAGGGATTCAGGAGAAAGATGGAACAAAAAGGGATTTGTTATTCCTAATGGAATTTGTTTCCCAAAAAGAACAAAGGAATATTATCATGAAATAGGTATCAAATGTATTAGTATTGGTCGTATTGAGCCGTATCATAAAGGGCTTGATACGTTGGTTAAGGCATGTGCAATGATATCTAGTCAACTACGAAATAGTATATGTAAAATAGATTTATTTGGTCCTGATTATGATGGAAAAGTATTTGAGTTAAAAGAGCAAATAAGACAATTTAGAATAGATGATATCATAGAAATTCATAATGGCCTTTATGGCGAACAAAAAGAAAAGGTTATATTAGATAGTGATTGTTTTATTATTACATCACGTTTTGAAGGACATCCGATGGCTTTGATTGAAGCGTTATCATATGGACTACCTTGTGTTGTGACACGTGGTTCTAATATGAAAGAAGCGGTGGAAGAATATGATGCAGGATGGACATCTGAGAATGATGTGGTAAAATTAAAAGATACATTGTTAAAAATGATAAAAGAAAAAGAATTATTGAGAGTTAAAGGAAAGAATGCTATTAGACTTGCTAGTCAATTTGAGTGGGATAAGATTGCTTTAAAAACACAATATGAATATAAAAAGATTATCAAATAATGCATAGAAGGAGGATGAAAATTTGGCTAAAAGATATATTGTAATGAAAATGCAGAAAGCAAGCAATTTATTATATAAAAAACATATCCCTATTCTCCCTCGGATAATATTCTTAACTACTAGATTATTATGTGGATGTTCAATACCTCCATCAGTTGAAATAGGTAAAAATACTAGGTTTGCACACAATGGCTTGGGGGTGATTGTTCATGACAAATGTACTATAGGACATGATACTGTTATTCAAGCCAATGTTGTAATTGGAGGCAAGGGAGGGAAAGCTCCTGTTATTGGGAATTATTGTTATATTGGTGCAGGTGCTGTATTATTGGGTGACATCAATATAGGAGATGATGCTATAATTGGAGCAAATGCAGTAGTCACTCACAGTGTTCCACAAGGTATGATTGCGCTTGGAGTACCTGCAAGATGTGAAAAAAAAGTTGATTCGTCACTAATTGGTATTGAAAAACACTGAATTGTTTTTGGAAATCGTAATAAAGAAAATATATATATTTTAATATAATATTGTGAAAATTACATTTTTTATTAATGAAATATCAGGAGGAGGCGCTGAAAGGGTTGCATGCAATTTAGCAAATCATCTATCAATGAAAGGAATAGATATAAATATTCTAACATTAAATAGTATTAAAGTAAGATATCCATTATCAACAAATATAAATGTTTATTCTCTTGTAAACGAACAATACTATGCTAAACATAAAAAATCTATTGTAACAAAAATAATATATTATATAAAGCTATTCAAGGAATTAAATAAATATATAAAAAAATCAAATACTGATTGCTATATTGTTTTTTTACCTATAGCAACTTGTTTGTTGTTATTATACAGAAACAAAATAAAAGTACCGATCATTGCATCAGAAAGAAGTGCACCTTGGTTAGCATACAAGCCACTTATGCAAAAAATATTAAAGAGGCTATGTTCTAAAGCTGATATGTATGTATTTCAAACTGAAGAGGTGAAAAATTGGTACAAGCCACATCTTAAAAATAGCAAATATTCAATTATACCTAATCCAATAAATGATGATTTCTTAGTTAAAAGATACACTGGAATACGCAGAAAATGTATTGTGACAGTTGGAAGATTAGATCCTGTAAAGAACCATGAATTATTGATAAATGCATTTCATACTTTTTCAACTAATCATGATGATTACATATTAGAAATATATGGAGAAGGTGATGATAAATCAAAACTTGAGAAATTAGTTAATAATCTAAATTTAAATACAAAAGTAAAATTTGAAGGTAATGTTACGGATCTAGGAAATAAAATAATATCTGCATCATTATTTGTCTTAACATCGAATTATGAGGGAATGCCAAATGCTTTAAGTGAAGCAATGGCATTAGGACTTCCTTGTATTTCGACAGATTGTCCAGTAGGTGGACCTAGATTCTTAATAAAATCGAATGTAAATGGTATTTTAATTCCAGTTGGAAATTCTGATATTTTGATAGAGAAGATGAATAGTGTAATTGATGATCCAGTATTTGCAGAGTACTTAGGTAACAATGCTAGAGATATACAGAATACTCTTAGTCCTCAAAGAATCTATGGGGAATGGGAACGAATAATAGATAATTTGATAAATTATTCACAACAGAATATAAAGAAGAATCGTTTGTATATTAAGAAATAATAAGTTTTATACAAAAGGAAAAAGTTTTGAATCGAAGTGAAACAATAATATTGTATCTGGTGGTCATGATAATTTCATGTCTCCTTGCATTCTTTTCCCAAAATAATAATTCAGAGATTGATAATGATTACAATACAAAAAGCAATTTTCATTTATTCCCTTTTGCTCTTTCATTGATAATTCCATGGTTCTTTCTTTCATTTACACAAATTGGAGTTGATTATATAAATTATTATAATATTGTAGCTCGTGTTGATTGGTCTAATCTAACTATAGGTGAAGATGTTGAGTTGCTATTCAATATATTGTGTGTAGTATTAAAAACAATAACAGGAGGAAATATTCATACAGCCATTTTTCTGATGAAAACGATGACTGTTTTACTTATTGGAATTTCGATTTATCTAATGAAGGATAGAATATATGTGTGCTATTCTGTTGTAGCTTATTTATTTTTGATGTATCTTGCATCATTTTATCTAATTTCAATTTGTTTAGCATCTTCAATTGTTATGCTTGCTGTATCAATTTGGAGAAGATATGATATAATTTTGATTCCATTTTTTCTTGTTATTCTTGCTGGCTTATTACATAATTCTGTTTTTATTCTAATGCCAGCATTTATTTTCTGTTTAATTGTTAAAGGAAGGTATGGAAAAATTTTTAATATAGTTATAGTTGTTTCTTTCATTATAATTACACTAATGGCAAGTTCAATTTATAATTATGTGGCAACTCATATACCAGGTTTCCATTATAGATATAGTGAAATAAATAATAATGGTAGTGGATTAATGATATTATTAAAATATATTCCTGTCTTTTTATGCATTAAACATGAATGTAAAAATAACAAAGATCAACAATTAATAAAGTATATTTTCTTCCTTTCTTTAACTAGCTGTATGTTTTCTTTTTTGGCATATAGATTTGAAGTTATTGGAAGAATGGAATATAATTTATTATTCTTGTATGGATTATTATATCCTGAATTGTTTAAAGAAACAAAAGAAGTCTATAAAAAAAGATATCTTAATGTAAATTTTTATCAATTATTGGTAATGGGGTATTATTTATTCAGAGGATATTTTGAATTTATTGCTAGGACTAATATTAATTCTTCAATCATAAATTATGAGTTTTTTAATCCATTTGTGTAGGATAAAAATAAATGGACATAAGAATTTATTTGTTAATGTAATAAAGAGAATTGATTATAAAATTCAAATAGGAATCTTCAACTTTGTTTAGGAGGCAAAAGTGTTTGAAAGTTATAGAAATTGATGCTTGACTTGCAACTGCTAGACAATGCTGGATGAAGTGGAGCAAGCCACGTCAGACTTGATTGGTTCAGGCTCGGTGTTTCGCGTTAGATGAAGATCGTTGTGTTAGATATTATCTTCTTGCAAAATGATCAATATCCGCATTTGCTTTCGAATGTACGGAGAATGCGGAAAAACTGCTTGATTATGAACTTGATTAGAGCTTTGATTAGGGAGTAAAGGGTACTATTAAGTGATATAGGGATAATCCTTAGTTATGAACGTGCTATTAGTTATTTATGGAGAATTAAGAACGGGTGGTATTGAAGATTATCTCTTTGGTCAAATAAAGTATGCTATCCAAAAAGATTATAGAGTTATATGGTTTCATAAAAAGAAAGCAGTTGTTGCAGAACATTATAATGAAATACTAAGTGGTATTGAAAAGATTGAGTGTGGAAGGTCTAAAAGTGGAAAATGGCATCATGATCAAGTAAGATTCAACGAATCAGAACGGGTAACTATTTTAGCATATACACCTTTTGATGTAGATGCAGCATTAATTCTTAAAGAAGAAAACCCAAGTATTCAG
>JAEEGK010020825.1_pt1 | contig 13899 bp, 16 predicted proteins | sample 8958771 | NCBI WGS metagenome assembly JAEEGK01 (sample SAMN16246547, study PRJNA631951) | gut metagenome | biome: gut microbiome; feature: rumen; material: SC-attached | host: Bos | place: Iran: Karaj | collected 2018-10 | reverse complement strand
CGAAGATGTTGGCGGTACCGAACGGGCGGACGCGCGGCTGGTCGCCGTCGGCCGTCGCGAGGAAATACGCACCGCATGCCTTGAGAAATTTTACGACTTCTTCCATTTTATTCTTTTCCTTTTAACGTTATATATATAATATACAAAAAAGAAGATGTTTTCTTCGGTGTTTATTTCTTTAACATAACAAAACTATTTCTTTATACAGAAATCCTTGCCGCATCTTTTCACAAAAAAATACTCTTCTTTGGACCCATAAGAAATTATGCAAGCCCCTTCCTCAGTCAATCTCAGATTACCCTTTTCCTTTTTGCACTTACCAGAGAATTTCGGTTCAATAGAAATAAAAACATCTTTAAACACAGTCGACGTATCGGTACCACATACATAAGTATCGATTCTATGCTGCACCATTTTGTACGAACATAAAGAATTTTCACACTTTCCCGCAGAAAAGGATGTGTCTATAATATTTTTTAGTATCCTTTTATTAGGGCAATCAAATTCTTTCCAGAACCCGTTTTCTGCACAAGCTATAGATGAAATAATCAAAACGAATACGACGAGCCTATTCATCTGCAGCGCCCCCTGTAGTTTCTCTTTGAAGATATCATTCACCTATTTCCGGTACGTGTCCCGATAAATTTTCAACATCTGTTCACCGAAACAGCAGAAAATGACCTTCTTGAGGCATTTTGCGGGGTACTTATCAACAGTCCGGACCGCAATCTCGGTAGCGGCCTCCCAGGGGTAGCCATAAACTCCACAAGAAATAGCGGGGAAGGCGACCGTCTCGCAGCCGTTCTCCTCGGCCAAATCGAGGCAGCTTTTGTAGCAGGATTCCAGCAGTTCGGGTTCGCCGTGCAGGCCATCCCGGTAGATGGGGCCTGGAGTATGGATGACGAACTTTGCCGGAAGCCTGAACCCGGGGGTGATTTTCGCCTTGCCCGTCTCGCAGCCGTTCAGGTGGATGCACGCCTGCAACAGTTCCGGACCTGCCGCCCGGTGGATTGCGCCGTCCACACCACCGCCACCCAGCAGGGAACAGTTCGCCGCATTCACGATGGCATCCACCGCAAGTTTAGTGATGTCGCCCTGGATAATCTCGATTTCTACCATATAGGCCTCCGGCATAAATATACTATTTATACCACATGATAAGCAGAACCGTTATGAAAATTGCCGCGATGAGGGAACACATGGGAACCTCCCTGGAATGGTCCTGCCGGCAATATATAAACATTTGATGACAAAGAATGTCAATAATAAAAAAATATCTCAAATAAACGAATTTTTCGCGAAAACTGAATATATATTTGGGTATCAGGGATTAAGCCCTCCTTAAAAGGAGAAAATATGGATAGGAGAATGATTTTCATGGCGCTCGCCTGCGCCGCTACCGCAGCACTTGCAGCAAATACCGCCAGCCCGACATTTTTGTGGGACGCCACGACCGACACCATAGGCCGAGTCGAGACCGGATCACCCGAAGAAACTTCCGGCTGGTGGTACTTTTATGACGACAGTGATTATGGGGGCACGTCCAATGTAACCATCCCAGCGGATATGGAGACAATCGAATCACCTGACTTTATAGGTGCTATGTCTGAAGCATACGGTGCAATCAAGGCCACCGTCAAGTTGAATGATGGCTACGAGTACCCCTATGCCGGAATCGGTTTCAATGTCTGGAACGAGCAAAAGGAAGGCGCAGACATTTCCGCCTGGGGAGGCTTTTGCCTCGGGTACCAGTCCACAATCGGTTTCAGCATTGAACTCGTTCCCGAAAATGAAGAGGACGTGACCGCATTCAACAACTACCGCGCGACCGTCGCGAAGGCGGCATCCATGACTACCACGATTTTTCGATGGGATAAATTCAGGCAGGAGACCGGATGGGGCAAGGAAGCCAACCTGGATTCCGTACTTGCAAAGACGGCCTCCGTCAAGCTGGAATTCAGAAACCATGCAGGAACCGAAGGGGATTTCCTGATACAGAAGATAGGTTCTTACGGCATGTGTTCATGTTGCGGTCCAATGCCCGACAGAATCGGGAGTGACCCCACCACGATTCCCGTCAAGGCGACCCTTTCGGGCCGCATACTGCAACTTACCGGAGCGGCAGCCCTCGGGAAGGCAACCGTCGTCAATCTCCAGGGGAATGTCGTGATGTCGGCACCAGCTACCGGCATAATGGATCTGTCCGCACTCAGGGCAGGCATGTACATGCTCCGCATCGAGGGTCCGGGAGTCAACCACACGCAGAAGATTCTCCTGAAGTAAGACAACAGGGGAGAGAACGATGAAATACAAGTTCATCATATTGCTCGTAATGATTGCCGGCGGGATATCGTTCGCCCAGCTACTACCACAAAAGCAGGCAGAGGACTTGCCGAAAATCGACCGCGCCATGATATTCAAGGTGGACTACAGTGACGAGGTGGAGATGCCCGCCGATACTTCCAGGACCATCAATCAGCCGGTCCGGAGCGCAGAAAAGAGCGAACTTGCAAACAATACGCTGTTTATAAATACGCTCTGCGCGACAGGGGCGGTACTCGGGGCAGTCCTTGGCGGGAACGGAACCGCCGGTTGCTTCGTGATACCACCCAGCAGCAAACTGAAGTTCTGATGTTCCACGTGAAACATTCTGTATTGATTTACATATATTAGCGATATGAGGAGAACATTAGCCATACTCGCATTTTTTGCCCTGAACGTACATGCGGTCGACTGCATCCGCGCCAAGTTCGATATCTTTGTCGCGCAATACGAGGCACTCAACGACAATTACACAGGACTGATTATCGACAGCACGAGCTCTGACAATACCCAGGAAAAATTCACCTTTTCAAACGACCATACCTACCTATGGACATCGTACGCGCGCTTGAGTCCGAATAGCGAATTCAAGAAAAATGAACCTCAACAGATGAGTTACAAAGCGGAAATCTCCCAAGAAGGAGACTTCAAGATATATGACCGTGGTCCCCTAGTATACAGGGTATTCCACACGGAAGATTCCATTTATGTCGAGAAGTTATCAAACGAACACTCCGATACGACTATAATAATTTGGCACATCCGGAACGACACCCTTTACGAAAAGACCTCAAGCACCCTCATTGTTACGTACGATCCCGGATTCGAAAACAGGTGCTTCGAGACCCGGACGAATAACAGTTCTTACGAGGTACTGTACGAGTACGAAACCAAGGGGGATACCCTCATTGAATACTATGGTGCACTCCTAGGGAATGTGGGCTATCCTTCGGCAAACAGCAAGGCTACCGACAGCATTTGGACCAAAACCTTCTACGTACCATTCAACACCGAGCAGTCTCTGGGGATTTTCCAGACACCACGCCCGACTAACATCTCTAAAAAGGCAAGACACTTCGACCTCCTCGGACGCCCCGCGAGGGGAAAGTACACCGTGAAGTTTTCAAGGTAAGTTCACACTATTTCAACATTTATCAAAAAGTTATTAACGGATATTTTAAAAAAGTGAAAGGGCGCCGATGTCGGCGCTCTCTTTTTTTTGTGAGATATACTAAATTGTGTGGGAACGCGAAACCAACATGCTAGACATGTTGGTTTCACGTGAAACACCAACTTAAAAGATCCCCGTGATTCTATCGCCCCTATGGGGCTCCAGAATGACAGCGGGGATGACGTTAGGAAAAATTGAGCTACAGAACAAACATAGAGCAGCAGAATCTCCTGAACCAGTTCCTGAAGGAACATATTCTCTCTGAGTTGTCCAAAGAGCAAATGGACAAGCTCTATGACTTTGCCGATCTGGTGGTAGAGACCAAGCAATTCGGCAACTTGATTTCAGCGAAGGATTCCGAGAAGTTCCTCAGCAGGCACATCGCCGACTCGCTCGTTCCCTATATATATATATTAGACGAAAGACGAAAGACGAAAGACGAAAGAGGTGCCCTATCGTCTATCGTCTACCAGCGAAGCGATCTTTCGTCTAAAAAGTGGGCGGATATGGGTGCAGGTGCAGGCTGTCCGGTTTTCCCGCTTGCCATTGCGATGCCCGAGGTCCAGTTCTATGCGGTGGAGCCTCGCCACATGCGCGTAGAGTTCATGAACTACGCGAAGGAAAAACTCGGACTCAAGAACCTGACCGTAGTAGGCAAGCGCTTCGAGACTTCGGGCCTTACCGACCTGGATTTCATCAGCTGCCGCGCCCTCTCGACTTTCGAAAACGACTGGGAACGTGCACAGCCCGCCCTCAAGAAGGGTGGACTCTTCGTTACTCTAAAAAGTTTCAATAGCATTTCACACCTGGAAAACGACCCGGCAGTCAACATCTGGAAATACAAACTGCCGAACGAAGAACAGGATTACGCCTTAGTCACTCGAGGTAATAAATGAGTAAAGTGATAGCAATATGCAACCAGAAGGGCGGCGTGGGCAAGACCACGACGGCCGTCAACTTGGCTGCAAGTTTTGCCGCCCTGGAGAAGAAAACTCTTCTTTTAGATATGGATCCGCAAGGTAACGCATCCCAAGGTCTTGGTTTCATGGAATCCCAGGAAATGGATATCCACGAAATTCTCGATATGGCCGGAAACCCGGACAATCTTACACTTGAAAATATCAAGCCGGCCATCATTGACACGACGCTTGACTATTTGAAGATTATCACTTCCGGACCTGACCTTGCTGTCATGGAAATCGAACTGGTAAATGCCATGAGCCGTGAGCGCCGTCTCGAACGAGTGATGAATATTCTCAAGCAAGAGTTCGATTTCATCATCATCGACGCACCTCCGAGCTTGAACTTGCTCACCATCAATACGCTGACTGCAGCGACGAGCGTGCTTATTCCTGTACAATGCGAATATTACGCGTTGCAGGGCATGACCGAACTTTTCAAGACAATCCGCGAAGTCCAGAAGAATCTGAATTCCAACTTGAAAATCGAAGGCGCCCTCCTCACGATGTACGATTCCCGCCTGAGTCTTTCGAAACAGGTCGCCGAAGAAGTTCGTGAAAACCTGAGCGACACCGTTTTCCAAACGATGATTCCGCGCAACGTGAAACTTTCCGAAGCTCCGTCCCATGGAAAGCCGGTCATCCTTTACGATGTGCAGAGCACAGGTTCGCAAGCGTACATGAAACTTGCCGAGGAAATATTGAATAAGGAAAAGTGATAGCTATGGGCAATGGGGTCGCACCTACGGTGCTTTGGGCTATGGGCAAAAACGAATTTTCTATTCTTAACCCCATACCTCAAAGGGAGCCTAAGGCGACCGAGCCCATACCTCACCACCTGCATAAACTATTAACTAATAACCATTGACTAACAACTAGAAACTATTATGGGTAAACAAGCACTTGGTCGCGGTCTTTCTGCAATTTTTAAGGCACATGATGTTCTCGGCAATTCTGTCGATAACGCCATCAACAATACCGGCGCAAATGAAAACGTAAAATCGGACAATCAGAAAATTGTCGAAATCAACATTGACTTGATTGACCCGAACCCTTTCCAGCCGCGCAAGTTTTTCGATGACGATGAGCTTGTGGAACTTGCTGAAACAATCGAAAAGCATGGACTTATCCAGCCGATTGCCGTGCGAAAGGTAGGCGACCGTTACCAGATTATCAGCGGTGAACGTCGTACCCGCGCTTCCAAACTTGCAAACTGCAGAACCATCAAGGCACAGGTTTATGACAATCTCGATGACAAGACCATGAACGAATGGGCACTTATCGAGAATATCCAGCGTGTCGATTTGAATCCGATTGAAGTCGCACAGTCGTACCAGCAGTTGATAGACAACCACAACTACACGCATGAAGACTTGGCAAAAACGGTAGGCAAGTCGCGTTCCGCCATCACGAACGCACTTCGTCTTTTGAAGTTGCCGAACCAAGTCCAGGCGTGGATTCAAGAAGGCAAACTCGCAGGCGGTGCCGCCCGTGCACTTTGCAGTGAAAAAATCGCGGATCCCGAAGCGCTTGCGAAACGCGTCATCGAAGAAGGCTTGAACGTCCGACAGATTGAAGCCATCAGCCGCGGTGAAGACCCGTTTGAGAATAAAGAAGAGAGAAGAGAGAAGAGAGAAGGTGAACCAGAAAATGCTTCTGGCGAAGTGGGCGACGAGCTCCCTCCGGAAGTCCACGGTGCAAATTCCGAAACTGCAGATGTCCCGGCAAGGCCGAAAGTCGAACTCAGCGCCGACATGAAACAATTTGAATCTCGCCTTGAAACGTTCTTCGGCACAAAGGTAGCTTTAAACCCAAATGCCAAGGACCAGTCCAAAGGTACCATCGTCATTAACTACTATTCCATGGATGACCTGACCCGAATTCAGGAAATAATGGAAAACCGTTAACGGTAGAATCGTGAGTCGCAAGTACTATACCATCCAAATCATACCGGAAAATCCGGAAGGCGCAAAGAAGTACCGCATATCGAGCAAGCAGTTCATCTTGTTCCACATCGGACTTGTCGTTGTCGTCATTATCCTCGGATTGTTTATATTCCACATCGCAAAAATCAACAAGACACTTGCGAATTACGAAAAAATGCGTGTCCACAATGCACAGCTTGTGAAACAGAACGCAAACTACGAAGAACTGTTCTCGCGACTGGACTCCCTGTGGATCATGGAAAACCGAATCCAGAACATTTTCGAGACGTTCCTCGAAAATGACTCTAACAAAATCAACAGCATTATCGAACGCAACCGTTTCGCGCACGTGCCTTCCAGCAAGAACGACATCGATTTCGAAGGTATCCACAACTGGCTTACGACCGACGACAAAAGCCGGATGGAAAGAATTCCGAACGTCATTCCCGCGATTGGAATCATCAGCAAGAAGTTCTCCTACGAAAACAAGCACCTGGGTATCGATATTTCAGCCAGGCAGGGGAATCCGGTTTTCGCTTCCGGTAGCGGAAAAGTCACTTTCGCAGGTAAAAGTGGCGATCTCGGGAATACGGTAGTCATCGATCACCAGAACGGATTCAAATCCTCTTATTCACATCTCAAAAGTATAAGGACTCGTAAAGGCGCCAATGTAACAAAGGGCGATGTCATCGGATACATCGGGGATACCGGCAATACAAGCGGCCCACATCTTCACTACTCTGTCACCAAAAACAATATTCCACAAGATCCGGAATCCATCTTTACTTACTAGGGGAAAGCATGTCTAGCAAAAATGAACAGGAACTGACACAAATTGGCAATGCCGTCCAAATTGGTGGCGACATCATCGGAAAGACGGACTTGAGAATCGCGGGAAAAGTTCACGGAAATGTTCAAATTGATGGTGAGCTTATTCTTGAAAAGTATGCATACATTGAAGGAGATGTCAAGTGCAATGCAGCCATTCTTGCAGGTTCCATAAAAGGGAATGTCGATTGCAAGGGCAAGTTGATTCTCCAGGACAATTCACAAATAATCGGAAATGTAAAGGCGGAACAGCTTATTATCAACGAAGGTGCAGTTTTTCAGGGTAACTGCGAGATGAGCAATATCACGCATAGAGAAAATAAATCAATTCACCGCCCATATTAAATAATACTAGATATATTTATATATGATAGTTGATAATTAATGTAGTGAATAGTGAAAAAAAAAATAAAACGAAGAGCGTAAGTCTATAAAAATCAACGAGATAGAGAAATAAAGAAAATGTTGATTGATGTTGAAAACTTAAAACTTATCCACTTTTTTCAACGTTGATAGATGTTGAAGTCGAGTTTTCAATGTGAATTCACGAGAAGATAACGAAAGTATGTTGAAGATTGTCGAAAAAAGAAGAAAAAATTGGTAGAAAATTTGTTTTTTATCACAAAAAGTATAAAAAAGATTTTGATAGACTCGTTTCTTATTAACAATAGCTATATTCTAATATGTTCTAAGTTGTAATAACTTTATGGGAAAGAAGGTGCTTAAGATAGGTCAAATTACGGATCTCCACATAGGAGAGGATGAAAGCCTTGTGCAGGGAATCGATGTTCGTAGTAATTTCCTAGCGGCTTACAATTCTGAATCTATGAAGGATTTGGACCTTTTGGTACTTTCTGGCGACTTGGCAAATGAAAATGCCGAACCGGGTGCGTATTCGTATATTTCCGAAATTTTGAAAGATTCGAAAGTCCCGGTTTGCGTCATACCCGGAAACCATGACAATGTGGAAGTCATGGAAAAGTTTTTTGACTTGAAGGGTAAGGTTCACGACGGCAAGTGCTATTACCGTTTTGAAATGAACGGCCGTTCCGTTTTCTTTTTGGACAGCGCAAACGGGACCGTGTCGAGCGAACAGCTTTCATGGCTTGAAAAAGAAGCCGCAAAGGTAGATGGCGAAGTTTTGTTGTTCGTGCATCATCCGCCTTGCCATTGCGATCACAAGTTTATGGACTTGAGATATTCGATGAAGAATATCGATGAAGTCCAGGCGACACTTTCTAAAATCAAGAATCTCAAGCATATTTTCGTTGGGCATTACCATTTCGAAAGTACGGTTGAAATTGAAAACCAGACGGTGCACGTCACGCCGTCAACGCAGATGCAGATTGATCCGAACAAGTCGGTATTTTGTCTGAGTTCTGCGGCTCCTGGTTGGCGTGTCATTCAATGGGGCGAAAATTTTTTAGAAACAAAGGTTTATTTTTCACAGACCCCTTGAAAAGTCGAAGCCGTTTTGCTAAATTTGCAGTCAATGGCGGTTTAGCTCAGCGGTAGAGCACTGGAATCATAATCCATTGGTCCGGGGTTCAAATCCCTGAACCGCTATTAAACAAAAAAGAGGCGAGTATGTCAAAAAAAATTCTAGCAATTTCACTTTTGGCAATCGCTTCTTTTTTTGTTTCCTGTCTCGATTCTAAGGGTTCGGATTCGCAGTCTGGCTCCACGCAGGTGATTGTCCCGAAATCGCAGCCGATTGTCACGGTTCTCCCGTTTACGGCTCCGGCAAAATCCAACATCAGTGTCGAAAAGGCAAATATCTATGCCAAAGCGAGTAACGGTCTCGTAGAACTTGGTGTCAAGTGGTCCGAACGTATCGACAATGCGAAGGATTTCGAGAAGGTCCAGATTCTCAATGCTTACAACGTTGCCCGTGATCAGCTTTGCGCACGTGCGGGTTTGCAGGGCGGCATTGCGGAATATGACTGGATTACGAACGTTGCCATGAAGAATCCGGAAAACAGGGCTACCTTTGAAAAAGCCGGATTCAAGATCAAGTAGTTATTAGATTTTAGGTGTTAAGTGCACCATAATGAATGCCGCGAAAAATCGCGGTTTTTTTGTATTCTGTCATGTTATTTGTGCTTTGTCCGGCTGTTTGTGCGTTTAATGCGGAAGATGGGGTGGTGTCAAGAGTTTTTTGCGGTTAGTGTCAGGTAGTGTCAGGGGTCTTTCGCAGTTAGTGTCAAAGGTTTTTCGCGAAAATAGTTTGTCCCAACACCAGATTTAGGCTACATCCGCCTTCGCCTTGTTGTTTACGTACTTTAGTGCTCGTTTTGCAGGGATTAGTACGTAAAATTTTTGCGCTTACTTTGTATGTTACGTACTGAAATGGCGTTTTTGAGTGGGTTAGTACGTAAAAATTGCAAAAATAGTGAAAAATGCCCGGAAAATTTTGTCTTTTGACGTTGAAAAAATGCTTTTTCGATGTTTTTCGGTGATTTTTTAGTAAAAAAGGAGCAAAATTACGTACTAAGTGCTTTAAAAACAGTGCTAAAGTACGTAAAATTCCTAATATTGATTAATTACTTTGTTATAAACGTCTATCTGCCGTTCGATGATGCCGTTCCAAGTGAAGCATTCGTTGATGCGTTTGCGGGCACCGACGAGGAGCTTCTCGATAAGCGACGGGTTTTCTTCGAGACGTTTGAAGGCGTCGGCAAGCGCTTCGGGATCTTTTTCGGGAACGAGGATTCCAGATTCTCCGTCGATGACGACATCTGGGATGCCGCCGACGTTGCTTGCGACAATTGGGAGTCCGAGTTCCATGGCTTCGATGAGAACGACTCCGAGTCCTTCGGTATCGCCCTTGCTATCGACGATGGCGGGGAGTGTAAAGACGTTTGCCGTTCGGTATTCGTTCGCGAGGTCTTCAGGAGAAAGCTTGCCCGTGAAAATGATTGATGCTGATTGCGTTCTCTCGTCTTTCGTCTCTCGTCTTTCGTCCAATAAAGCTGCTTGCTGCTTAAGTTGTTCGGTCAAGTCGCCGCCGCCGACGATACGGATTTCGAACTTGTCCTTGGGCAAGTACTTTGCAGCTTCGATGAGATAGCGGATGCCCTTGCGTTCAATGTGCCGCCCGACAAAAAGAATCTTGAACTTGCCGTTCACGGCATGCGGAGTAATTGTGACTGGATGGGGCGTCGCCCCAACCTTTGAGGCTCGGTCATATCCATGCAAGCATGGCTGCGACTCTCGCCTTTTAAGGTTGTCTTCACGTTCGTTCAGGATGACACCGCTGTTGTCTTTTGTCTCAAGCGTCGTTCCGTACGGGCTCCATTCGACGTTCACGTTGCGGATGGCCTTGATTTTACCGGCGGTGAAGCTTGAGTTTGCAAAGACGGCCTGCGCACGTCCGATGGCGAATTTCAGAAGCGGCTTGACCCATTTCTTTTTACGGATGAGCAAAAGTTCCGCGCCGTGGAAGTTCAGGACGAGCGGGATTTTGAAAAGCTTTGCGGCGCCGAGTGCGATATAGGCGTGCGGAAATGGCCAGTGGGCGTGGATGACATCCGGGCGCCATTTGCGGCAAATCCGGAGACACTGGATGAATCCGTTGATGATGTAGGGGATGGCGAGCAGTTGCAGCCAGGGCTTTGAGGCCATCTTGCTTGGGGCGCCTTCTTCGTGTGTCAGTATCTCCCAGGCGGCGGGTGCGTAACGGAACCGGTTGACGTGCGTTCCGTCGATGTCGTGGCTCTTGAGGCCCTTGTATGACGGGGCGAGGACTTGAATTTCGACGCCTGCTTTTTTCAGGTGTTCGATGGAGGAGCGTAGCCACGGGACTTCGGAGTCTTCTTGAAATCTTGGATAGACGGAGCCTATAACGAGGACTTTCATTGTACCTGCTTTTCGGCTTCTTGTGCCTTGTTGATGTCCTGGATGCAGGCCGGATAGACGATGGGCCTTACGTTCTTGTCGAGTACGAGGTCCATGATTTCAAAGTTGTGTGCGCTTGCGGTCTGCTTGAATCGGCCTATGAGGCGGCTCCAGCCGTCGATTTTTGAATCGAGCAACAGAAGGCCGATGCCGCTTTCGTGCTCCAGGAGTCCAAGGATGTCGCTGCCGCGCCTGTTCTTTGAAAGTGTTTCTAAAAAGGAATTCCAGAATTGCTGCGAGTTGGTCTCGTTGCCGAGGATTTTGTCGATAATCTCGAAGTCGAATTCAACATATACGAAGGAACTATTATCCTCGTCACTGCGGATAATTTCTTCCTGACAACGTCTCTCAAAAATATCTTCAGTATAAATGGAGATATTGTATTGATGCTTTTTAATCAAGTTGAAGAGGTCTTCCTTCATCATCGCCCCTAATTTAGTCTATTTTTTAACCATGCAGCGATTGTTAAAATTGAAAAAAGCGCTGAAGAGCAGTGTTTTGGCTTCTTCGGTTGAAAATTTTAAGGTCATCAAGTCGTTGACCAGCAAGTACCGTCCGATGACGGCTTTCGAAATCCAGATTTTGGAGAAAAATGGGAACACTTGCGATGACTGGACGAAGGTGATGGTCGAGCCGGATTTTGACCCGAACAGGATTTTCCGTTCGAGTTTTATGGGCGATGTCCGCCTGCCGAAGTTTTTCGGGACGCTCCTTTTACCGGGTGACGTTTCGGTCGCGACAGGTATTTATGACTGCATGGTGCACAACTGCATTATCGAGAACGCCTTGATTTACAAGGTCTCGATGCTCAGTAACGTTCTTGTCCGTAGCAGTGCCGTTGTGCAGAACGTGGGTACTCTCGTAAGCAGTGGCAAGATCAACTACATGGTGGGTTCTTCCATCAATGTCGGTAACGAGATGGGCGGTCGCGAGGTGCTCGTGTTTCCGGAAATCACGATGGAGCTTGTCGATTTGCAGTTGTTCCACAAGGCGGAACAAGGTGTACAGGAATCCTTTGTCGAGATGCTCAAGGCTTACAGGTCCGAGCTTGCGCTGCCGTTCGGGATTGTAGGGAAAGGCGCCGTCGTTTTGAATACGAACATTGTCCGTAACAGCTGGATTGGTCCGCATGCGCGTATCGAGGGTGCTGCAAAGATCCGCAATTCCATTATCATGAGTTCGCTCGAAGAACCAAGCCATGTATATGATTCCGTGATTATGGAAAATACGGACGTGCAGATGGGCGTGACGGTGCATACTGGCGCCGAAGTGCAGAGTTCTGTGCTGATGAGTCGCGTGAAAGTGGGGAGCAAGGCGATTGTGAAGTCTTCCATCATCGCTCCGTGCTGCCATATCGAAGAAGGCGAAGTGAACTGTTCGTACATGGGCCCCATGACGCAGATGCACCACCATTCGCTTTTGATTGCAGCGCTTTGGCCGGAAGGTTGTGGCAACTTGGGCTATGGTGCGAATGTCGGCAGCAACCACACAGGCCGCATGCCCGACCAGGAAGTGATGCCGGGGCAGGGAATGTTCTTCGGGCTTGGCGTGAATATCAAGTTCCCGTCGAACTTCCGCGAGTCGCCGTTTACTTTAATTGCAAGCGGGCTTACGACTTTGCCGCAACGTCTCAAGTTCCCGTTCTCGCTCGTGCGTCCGGGCGATCCGCAACTGGTCGGTGTCGCTCCTCGTTTGAACGAAATTGTGCCGGGCTGGAACTATTCCAGGAACGCCTATGCGCTTGACCGTAATGCGTACAAGTATTCCGTTCGCGGCAAGGGGCTTGTGCCGTATTCGTTCTATTCGATATACAATCCAGAAACGGCTCGCCTTGTGTTCGATGCATACAACCGTTTGCAGGTGGAAAAAGTCAAGGACTTTTATACGAAAGATGATATCGATGGTCTTGGTGAAAACTTTATGCGCGAACGCGTGCGCCAGGATGCGGTCAAGACGTATGTCGATTACTTGGAACATTATGTGTTCGATTTGATGCTTTCGCTTGTTGAAGAAGACGAATCGCTCTTGAAACAGTCTCCGCGTGAATTGCGCAGGCTTCTTGTAGATACGAACAAAGAAATTGCGCGAGTCGTGACACTCCCCGAAACGATGGATGACCTTGTAAAGCGTTACAGACAACTTGACAAGGAATGGTTTGATAATGTAAGCCATGGTCTGGATCGCGACAACGAGCGCGGCCGCAAGATTTTTGACGATTACGATATTGCCCATCCGGTCGATAAGGGATTTATGGAATGGGAAAAGGCTCGCTTTGAAGAATCGGCGAAGCGCTTGAACGCATTTGTGAAAAATCTTGCTTAGGCATGGATTGAACGGCGCGGAATTTTTCTGTTATGTTGTTGTATATTTTACTTTGTGTAGAAGTTGCCGCACGCATTGCGCTTGAAGTTCGCGAACGCAGGCTTACACAGTTACGCGGTGGCGTGTTTGCCGTGCTGCGATTGATTCCGCTGGTGAACGACATTGTGCCTTTGCCTGAGAATCGCAAGGATGTGCCCGAATCTAAATTTATGAAGCTGCATGAGGAAGGGCACAAGGTGTTGCATCATGCGGTATTGCGGAACTTGATGAAGGTCGCGTTGTGCATGGTTTCAGTGTGGTTCATGGCTGCAATGATGGTACGCTGGAACGCAAGTTTTATTGAAGCCGTGCTGTGGTTGCATTTGGTCGCGATTCCGTTCCGCATGCTGTTCCATTTTTACTGCTGGAGTCAAGAGTATGAATGTGACAAGTATGCGCTGGAAAAGTCCGATACGGAAGTGGCGAAAGCAGCCAT
>JAEEGK010020823.1_pt1 | contig 13900 bp, 19 predicted proteins | sample 8958771 | NCBI WGS metagenome assembly JAEEGK01 (sample SAMN16246547, study PRJNA631951) | gut metagenome | biome: gut microbiome; feature: rumen; material: SC-attached | host: Bos | place: Iran: Karaj | collected 2018-10 | reverse complement strand
GTAAGAAACATCTTTTATCAAAAGGAAGTCTATCTAAACTTCTTATACCATTACCAGAACTGACGGCCCAGATTGAGCTTTCTGATAAGTACGATAAGATAAAAACTGTAGATTTCTACCATCGTTATGCAAATCCAATCATAGAACAATATGATTCGCTTATGAAATTCTTTTGGAATTGTTACCAACCGGACAAAAGGGAGATAATAAATTAGAAATGCAGAAACTTTTATGGCTAGATGATTTTAGAAATCCCAAAGATTATCTTACCGGAGATTATGAAATCAGCTGGGTTAAAACATTTGAAGAGTTTTGTTCTCATCTTGAAAACAATGGCTTACCTGATATTGTTTGTTTTGACCATGACATAGGAACAGAAAAATCTGGATATGATTGTGCAAAATATCTTGTGAATTATTGCCAGCAGCATAATCTGGATATTCCTCAATATGATATTCAGAGCTCAAATGTGGTTGGAAAAGAAAATATTAGAAGCCTTATGGATAATTGGCATAGATTATTTATCAGTAAATCCTAGATTCCTGCCAATTCTGCCATTTCACAGATTTTATCTTTCCAACGTTGAACAAACTCATTCGGTTCAATAGGTTTTGCATCTGGACCACAGGATAAAATCCATTCGAGAATCTTATCATCCTGACTTGAGGTGAAAGTAAGTGTTGTTTTATTTTCAGATACTTCTAATACCTGGTCATCAGCCCATTTGTTTTCGCTAATCCAAATCTGTGTATTGCCGTAAAATTCAATTTTATATTTTACAGGTTCTTTGAAAGTATACGCACCGAATTTGCTAAAACCGTGTTTGAGTGAAAATTCATATTCTGCTGGTAAATCAAATCTTTCATTATTTACATGTCGAATCTCTTCCATACGTCTAAGAACAAAAAGACGGTCATCTTGCTTTTCTTCATCATAGCCGTAAAGATAACAGGTTCCATTATCGAGTAAAAGCTGATACGGACAAACAACACGATTTTTTCTTTCATCACCATGCCAGCGGCCTTTGTAATAAAACTGAATTTTAAGATTTTGTGTCATATAATCAAAAATCTTTGAAAACTTTTTCTGATCCTCTTTGTTGTATTCTGGCTTGGGTGGAACTGCAATTCGAGAAAAATCTTCAATAGGCATTTCAGCAAGCTCTTCAATCTTATCAATAACAGTTTTATATAGTGGTGTATTCTGATATTGCTCCAAAAGTGATTTCATAATTCCAAGCGAACCATAATCTAATAATGAATCAATTTTGATATGTTTTGCAGACTTCCAGTTATTATCCATTCGGAATGTAAGTTTGTGCTTATCGAATGTAATAATATGTTCGCCACTAATTTTAGAAAGTTCGCGGCCAAGAGTTGCTGAACTACCAATATCTTCTTTTTGAAGAGTTGTTTTATTTATAATTTCGTTCTTGGCTTCTGCCTTTTGGATGAGACGGATGATTTTATTTATACGATCATTGCGTTCTCTACTGATTGATTCGTCATAATACATGATAAATACCTTTTTTATTAAGAAGATAGTTTCATTGCAGCAAAAAAATCATGCATACCAAAATGAGTATCATTCATATATTTTAAGAAAATCTCTTTATTCAAGGTTATAAAAGATTGAACAGATTTCAACTCATCAGAAGAAATTCTTAAACTATTACCCTTTGCTAAAATTGAAGGACAATCTTCTACCGAGATAGGAATCAGATCGCTTTTTTTTGTGAGTATATCAGAAGTGTTATTTTGAAACATGAGCCTAGACTTATGTTCGCTATTTTCATCTATCCATAAATTTACAGGAAGTTTTGTATCAACCTTCCGAAGCATAGTCAGTTCAATTGACGAAAACATAATAGCTCTCCTATAGATTTCATTCCTAAAACGTTACTTTTTCAGTCTGTAATATTAAGAAAAAAAAATCAACTCCATATCATCAATGATATTGATTTTCATGCTATAATAAATATAGAAAGAATAAAGGGGGAAATTATGATTCCATTATTATCAGAAGATTTTGCAGCTTTTCATATTGAAAACTTTCTTACAATGACAGATGTTTATTGTGGTTTATACGATGAAGAATATACAACCGAAGAAGCTAAAAATCCAATACGTGTAAAATGGGCTTTTGCAGCTCAATTTTGTAATGATTTAAGCAAAAAACATAATTTAGAACCCTGCTATTATTTAAATGGTGAGCCTGTATCTGCAATTAATTTTGATATTACAGGAAAAGATTTTGAATGCAGATATGAAAATAATGGCTGGAGACTTCCGACTAAAGAAGAAGCAAGACTGCCCATCTTTGAATTATATGGAGATATGATTCAAAGAGAAGGTTGGGAATGGACTAACGACGATGGTGAATGGCTTACCGGTGAAAGCAAAATAATAGTACATGCAAGCGACGATTCTGACTTAGAAAAAGGTATTTGCAAATTAGAAGAAACTAATTCTGATCCTGAAGAAAAAAGAGGTTTCCGTTTATGCAGAGGTATTAAGGATGCTCAATTTGCAGGCGGATATTCTCCTATTGTTAATAAAAAACTTACACCGGAAGATGAGGAAATATATGGCAGAAAATTGCATAGATAGTTTTATTGATTTTGGACACAAACAACTTTCTCTTATTGAACAAAGGGATGGAGAAGTTATTTATAGTTCAAAAGAAACTTTTAAGAAAGGAAAATATTATTTTCTTGGATTGAATCCTGGAGGTGAAGGATTTGTTTCTATAAAAAAACATTTAGACGATTTTTCAACTTGGACAAAAAATTCAATTTGTGATTTAAAATGGAATACTTCAAATCATGAATATGCAGAAGGTCAATCACCTTTACAACTTAGAATGCAATATCTTTTTAATAATGTATTAAAAAGTGATATTCGTGAGGTGTTTTCGACTAACCTGATTTTTGAAACAACAAAATCTGCAGATACATTAAATTTTGGACTTGCAGGTTTATGTTGGAGCGTTCATGAATCAGCATTAAGTGTTATTCAGCCGGAAGTAATTATTACTTGCGGAAATGACCAAGAAAAATCTGCATTTTCATTTATTGCGGACCTATATTGCGGAAAAATTGAGCAAAAGTTTTTATCAGGAACTTTTACAATAAAATATTCAAAAATATTTATTCAAAATCGTACTACATTGCTCATAGGCCTTCCTCATTTAAGCAGGTTTGAAATTAGAGACAATGAAGATTTTAAGAGAAAACTTTTAAATATTTTGGAAGAAAATAATGGATAAATTAGTAAAAAAAGAAGTTTTGACAGTATATATTTCTCAATTTGCGTTGATTGCTGTTTCACTTTTTTGCTGCATTGTACCTTTGTTTTCTGATTCTCTGTATCTGACTGGCTGGAAAGCAATTTCTGGATTATGCATATTAGCAAGTATTTTTGTTGTAAATATTTTTTATATGACTACACAATTCCAAGGAAAGAAAAGCCTTCTTCCTGGAAAAATTGCACTTGAATGTATGGGAGAAATTTTTTTCAGAATCGACGAAAACTGCAATAAAGGCCTATTTTCAAAAGAAGATACAGATAAATGTAAACAGAGATATAATAACACATTAAAATGGCTCGGAATATTTAATTCTCTCGCAGTACCTTTAATGATTATTGATTGTACTGTAATTGGATTATCAATAATCGGAATCATCATTTTACAGATTAAAAAACATCAAGTTTTATTTTGTTCTCTTTATGGAGTTTCTGGATTCTTTATTGTAATGCAAACAGCTTGCCTTTTTATTTCTTCAAGATTTTTATTGAAAGTTGTATTTGCCTGGATTGATAGATTAAGAAATATAAAATGAGAAAATACAAAGGAGCTGGAATAGCTCTGTTTCAAAAACAAAATAATGACTATGCAATTCTTTTAGGGAAACGAACTATAAAACCGAATAAAGGCAAATGGTCTATTTCTGGCGGCGGATTTGAAAAAACTGATAATTCATTATTTGAAACCGCAATTAGAGAATTACGAGAAGAAACTGGAATTGACTTATCTCTCACTGAAAAAGATGCTGTTATTTGTAGTTTTCATTATCCTTTTTTTGAGTGGAAAACTTTTATGTATGAAGTTGATTCTTATTTCCTTGCACCAAAGATACTCGGCTATGAGTTTTCGGAAATAAGATTTATTCCATTAAAAGAGATACAGAAATATGAATTGGCTTTTGGAGTAAGGAAAGAAATTAGAAGATTCTTAAAGAATAAAACTATTTCTTATAATTAATTTTCATAACACCATTTTAGCCATTTCAATAGCATGTTTTTTCCATTCTTTCACAAGCCATTCCGGTTCAAGAGGTTTTGCGTTGCAGCCATTAGATAAAACCCAGGCTTTGATTTTTAGAAATTGTGTAGAGTCAAACTCAATTATTGTTTTGTTTTCTTCATCTTTGATAATTTGATTTTCTGCCCATTTGCGTTCTTTAACAACCATTTGAGCTTCACGATAGAATTCAATTTTGTAGTGTTCTGATTTTTGTTTGAAAACTGCTCCAAAGTTACCGTCAACAAGACGATTACTAAATTCAAAATCATCTGGTAATTCAAAGGTTTCATCTGTTACGACTGTATTTCGCATACGAACTAAAGAAAAGATTCTTTCTGCGTTACGAAGTTCATCAAAGCCGAAAAGATAACAAACACCATCATCAAGAACAAGTTGATAAGGTCTTAACTTTCGCTGTTCAGTCTGTTTGCCCCAGCGGTCTGTGTAATCAAATTCTAAAATATGATTTTTATTTAGTGCATCCTGAATTGCATTCCAGATATTTTGATCTACTGTTGTTTCTACGGTTGGCGCTACTGTGATACGATTAAGAAGCTCTGCATTTTTACCGTTCATTGCAGATGATGAAAGTAAATCCAATACGGAACAGGCATCTTCATACACTGGTGTATTTTTGTAATGAGATAACAAGACTTTTGCAGAAAGTAAAACACGAAGATCATTTTCAGAAAGATAGTTCTGCAAAGTTGGTTCAAACGGTTCTGTATAATAGTAGCCTTTCTGTACGTAGTCATATTCAATCGGCGCATACATTCTATCGCGCATATAATCTAAGTCACGGCTGATTGTTGCTATTCCTGATTCCAGGTCAAATGCAAGCTGCTTTGTATTAGGATAACAACCGCTTTTAATTTTGCGGTGAATATATGAAATTCTTTCTAACATGCGATATGTAATCTTTGTCTGTGTATTCATGTCTTCATTATAACACGAAAGTCTATCATAATGTGAGAGACTGAAAAAAAATATTTAGTCTATCGTTTTATGAGAGACTTAATATTTATAATAAGTTTTATAAGACTCAGAAAGAAATATAGAGAGGTTTGACTATGGATGAAAAATTTTTAATACCTGATATTCGAGATGGATTAAGTTTTATTGAAAGAAGCATTTTATACACTATTTATAAAAATGCAAAAAATGATTTTAGAAAAAGTGCAAGTATTGTAGGTAATACTCTTTGTGACTATGCACCTTTTGGAGACAAATTGATTTACAACAATATTATTAGAATGACACAAAACTTTAAAATAAATAAACCTCTTATTGATGGTACCGATAATTTTGGTACTTTAGAAAACCCTGAAGCAAAACCATATCGTTACACTGAATGTAAATTATCAAAAATTGGAAAATTAATGTTTACAGACATAAATTATAACTGTATAGATTTTGAGGACAATTTTGATAAAAGTAAAAAACAGCCTGTTGTATTACCTGCAGGATATCCAGCTTTACTTTGTAATGGTAACGAAGAAATTTTAGGATTTGAAGAATCTTTTGTAAAACAAGCATTAATTGCTTATATCAAAAATCCTGATATTACAATTTCCGAATTGGCGAAAATTATTGGAGTACCTATATTTCCAGATAACAAGCTTTTGATTTTAAATAATCAAGATTTTTATGAATATTATGAAACAGGAAAATTTGATTTCAAATACCGTTATCCAATTAAAAATATAACTGAAGAACAAGAGATTCTAACTTTTAAGGCTAATAATAGAGTTATTATAAATGGTGAAATTAAAACTGCAAACATAAAGGAATTGATTCAAGGTTATGTTGAGCACAGAAGAAATGTTTTAAAAAGAATTTATATTTTCAAAAATGAAACTTCACCAACAAATGAAGAATTAAATAAATTCTTATTAAATGATATAGATAAAAACAATTAAATAACTGCTTTCAGCAGAAATATAAGGAGGATTTGCTATGGGAGCAAAAGAAATCGTTTATTACGAAACAACAAAAACTTACGAAGGAGTTCCAAAGGGTCTTAGATTTAAGGTTGTATTGGACAATTCAAAGCATATTGATTTATGCATTAAAGAAGGACTTTCAGAAGAAACAGGACTTCCAATTTCTAAACTTTCATCTCTTGGAAATTTTGGTGTTCAAGAGGCTGATTAATTTATGAATGCAGAAGTAATATTAAGAACTCTTAGTAATACTGATGTACGGATAGCAGAAATATATGATAAAAGATCCAATAACCTTGATTATGTTATTATGTATTTCTGCTACACTCCAGAAAATCGTCAGCAGATAGAAAAACAAATCAATGAGTATAGAAATAATAAAGAAACTTGTTTAATTGGTTGTACTAAACCAGCCAAGGATGCTTTCTTTGATTCTGAGAAATTAGCATCTTTATTTGATGTACATGTTAATGCTGCATCTGCTTCTGATTTCGAAGATTTAATTGATTATTGTATTTCGACAGAAGATTCTGTTGTCCATTGTGAAATGAATGATTTTAAATCACAGGCTGGAACAGAAATTATTGTTTCCGCAGCTCAGAATAATTCGATAGAAAAATTAATAGAAAACATTAAAAACAAACCAGAAAAAAAATACCCAAAGGTTGTTGTTTCACTTATGACTAATAGCCGGGAATTAGTGATTTCGGAAGTAAAATCCATTACGGATTCTATATCAGGATATCTGGAAGATGCTGCACAATGTATGTTGAATACCTGTGAATGCATGGAAAAATTAAAGAAAGATGAAATTAAAGTAACTGTAATTTTCTTTGAAAAGAAAACACAAGATTAAAAACAATGGTATAATAACTTTTATGATTAATGAATATGGAAATTACATATCTGATGGCCCTGACTATAAATATGAAGATGGCATAATGAATTATGATCTCTTCAAAAATGAGAAAATAAAAATATTATGGATTCTTCGGGAAACACATGGAAAGTTCAACCCTAAAAAATGGTGGGGAGATAAGGATTATTTAGAAAAGAAAATCGAACCATTTGATAGTAAAGATAAAAAAGGTTCCAAAAAAGATACCTGGGAACCTGTTGCCAAGATTTGTTATAAAATATTAAACAATAAAAAAACAAAGAATGAATATGAATTAGCCTCTGCTTTAGAAAGAATTGCAATCATTAATTTAAAGAAAACATCTGGCGGAAGTAAAATTACAAAGAAATTTACAGAAACTGTTAATAAACAAGAAAATAGAGATATCTTTATTACACAAATAAAAAGAATAAAACCAGATGTAATAATATGTGGGAACACTCTAAATAAAATTAAAGCAAGCGAAATAAATTTTCGCGAAGTAAAAGGAATATCTTTTTCAAGAAAAGCTATGAAAAAAAATCATTATTTTTGTTTTAAGAATGTTGTCTTTATAAATATTTATCATCCCTCTAATACATCAATAAAAGAAGAAGAATATATTGATGCAGCTGTTGAAGCATATCAATATTGGGTGAATAACAAAGATACAGAAAACTGGCCAGTCCTTGATTGGCAATAATCAGATTGACGAGGTAAAGAAAAATGATGCCGATTGGAAGTGAAGTAATTTACTCTGGGAAAAAATGGATAAACGCTGTAAGAGGAACTCAACCTGTATGGGGCTTGCAGAAATCCAAAGAAAATGACGAAGTAAATAATTCTTATTCTACACAAATACCTTCTAATACAAAGACTTTTGCAGATTACCTTAAAGAAGCAAAAGAAAAATAAATTATTTTTTATACTCTCTCACTTGCTGATAGACTATCTGTGCAACAATGAATGCATAGATAGTCTTTTTTTGTGGTGAGGTAGAATTATGAGTACAATTATTTTATTACTAGGATTATTAATCCTGGCAGTGTTAAATATCTTCGTTTACAGAAGAATAAGTAGAAATGCAGAAATCTATGCCCGCTGGTATTTACAAGATTGCCTTGGTTTAAGTTGGACTGTTGATAAACTTGTAAATGAAAACAAAATGTCAAAATCTGATGCAGAAATACAGAAAAATAAATATTTGGACAGAAATGTTAATAGAAACCTTTTAATTTCTAAATATACTGATTTGTTTGCCTGGATTTTTATGGCACTGCTTGCCATAACTATTATAACACTTTCAATTCTGAAGCATTGTTTATTTTTTTCAAAAGTCTTTATTTATTTTGAGATTGCTATAGCTATATTAATAATTGTCGCATATATTTCAACAGTACTTGCTTTACATAGGTTAGGATTAAAAGAAGTAAAAGACAAAAATAAGAAAAGTATAAAATCAGAAACTTTGGAACAAAATGATTTTTATTCAATATATGTTGACGAACTAATGATAGAACTTGGTTTAGGACTGGTTGATAATAAAGATAACCTTAACAAAATTATAGAAACAATACCTTTAATACGAAAAGAAGTCCCTGAGCTACCTAAAGTACGAATCAGTGATAATTCAAGTCTTGGAAAATTTGATTACAAGTTGAATTGCAAAGGTGAAGAAATTATTACCCGAACATTTTCAAATGATCTTACAGAAGAGAATATTGAACAAATAAAAACGGATATTGTTAAAGTTTATAATGAAAAATTAAAAAATAATAAACAGTCTATCACGTAATGATAGAGAGCAATTTTATAATAAAGGATGAGATACGAAAAATGACTTATCACGCAATAGATTTTGAAACAGCAAATGATTACCCGAACAGCGCATGTTCTGTAGGAGTTGTTAGATTTGTTGATGGAATTGAACAAGATAGCGTTTATTCGCTTATAAAACCTGCAAAAATGTATTTTAAGCCGGAGTTTATAGACATTCATCATATTAGTTACGGTGATGTTCATAATGAACCACAATTTCCAGAAGTTTGGCAGACTTTAGTTGAGCCATTTGTAGGAAACGGAAAAACAGAACCTATTTATTTTGTAGCTCATAATGCAAAATTTGATATGGGAGTATTAAAAGCTTGCTTCGATTATTATGGAATGCCGGCTCCGAATATTGAGTATGCCTGTACATTACGAATTGCCCGAAAAGTATGGAAAGACTTTGAGCGACATAAATTAACATTCTTAGCTGATAAGTTTGGAATTGAATATGATGCTCATAATGCTTTGGATGATGCTCGTACTTGTGGAAAGATTTTTACTTTAGCGGCAGACGAAAGTAATACAAGTTTAGAAGATTTATTTTCAAATAATATTTTTTGTCATTTTACATCTAAGGAGTAGGATTTATGACCGGAGCAATTATAGGAGATATCGTTGGATCTCGTTTTGAATACCACAATATTCATACAAAAAGATTCTGTTTCTTTACGCCTAGCTGCCATATTACTGATGACAGTATTCTTACTATGGCTGTAGCAAAAGCTTTGCTTATAAGTAAAGAAGATTACTCAGATTTGAAAGATAATACTGTTTCTTGTTTAAGAGAGTTTGGAAGAACTAGATTTGCAGCTTACGGAAAACTATTTTCCCAGTGGCTATATTCAGAAAATCCGGAACCTTATAACAGTTTTGGAAACGGAGCTGGAATGAGAATTAGTCCTGTAGGATTATTTGCAAAAGACTTAAATGAATGTAAAGTTCTGGCCCGAACTATAACTGCAGTAACTCATAATCATCCGGAAGGAATAAAAGGCGGCGAAGCAATTGCTGTTTGTGTTTTCCTTGCACGAATAGGAAAATCAAAAAATGAAATCCGTGATTTTGTAAATAAGAATTATTACAAATTAAACTTTACTCTTGAAGATTTATATAAAGGTTATCAGTGGTCTTCAACTTGCCAAGATTCAGTACCACAGGCGATAGAATGTTTTCTTGAATCTACATCTTTTTCTGATGCTATAAGAAATGCTATTAGTATTGGCGGAGACAGTGACACTATAGCTGCAATGACAGGAGCAATTGCAGAAGCTTTTTATGGAATTCCTAAATACTTACAAAGAATTGTAAAGTGGTATTGTCCAAAAGGAATGTTTAAATATGTAACAGCAATTTATAAGAGGCTTGAAAATGAGGATAGATATTAGATTTGATGAAAACATGAATAGATCAAAATATTTTGTTACTAAGAAGAAACCTAACAAAAAGACTGAAATATTTGAAATCAGAACAGAAGATACAAAACAATTAGATTTCGTAATTATCTCTTATGCTTATTCAATTGAAAATACTGATTGTATTAAAAAATTAATAAATGATTACCAGAGAGAAAGTAAATGTTTTATTATTGGAAATACAAACAATTATGAAGAACTATTTATGAAAGATATGATTTCCCATAAAGAAGAAAAAGATTTAAGTGAAATTGAACAATTGTGTGATCTATCTTGGCGTGATTGTATTTATTGTAAAGCTGCAATAGAAACTATTTTAGCAATCAAAGAAACAAGAATCAGTAATGATTGTGTTGGAAAATGGTTTAAGAATAAAAAAGATATTTCATGTATAGATAGTATAACTGCTAGAAATAGTGAAGAAATTATAAAAGAAATAGATAGAATGGCTTTAAAATTTACGAATCTTAAATATATTAGACCTGAAACATGGAAACAATTTAATAAAAAGAAAACTTTAAGAGTCGCTGTATTTTCAAATCAAAATGATTTAACATTATATGAAACAGAAAGACTATTTCTCGCATTTAAGAAAATGTATCCGAACCTGAAAACTATAATTCCAAATTTTGTTCATAACTGGCCAAGCATTGAAAACGGAACTATGAAAGCATACTGGATGTAGTATAACAGGGAGAAAATATTTATGAATCCATATACAAAATTGTATTCAGAACTATGGCAAAAGAAACTCGAAAGCTATTCAGAAAATCTAGATTTAATTGAAAGCGAAACATATAAAAAATTAGATAATCATCTTTATAACTGGAATCTGAATATGGATTTATCCGATGAAATAACAATTTCTATGAAATGCTATAAAGTTGAAAATCAAATATATTATATTTTCCTATTCAATGGAAATGCAGATTATAAATTTCTTTATAATGATACATTGGAAAAAGTTGCATTGTTATTTGAAATAGTTTTACAGAATTTCAATCAGGACAATGAAGAAATAAATAAAATTATAAAGCCTGAACAGTTAAAAGAAAGCGCAGACAATATTGAAAATGAAATAGTAAAGTCTTTTGTTCAAAATCAAATGAACGGATCCAAATATGAATGGAAAATAAAAGACAATACATTACTGGTTAAATTAAAATCCCAAAGAATACTAGAAGTTCCTCTAAATACTTTAGTTATTAAGGCTTACGAAAAAGACTACAAATATTCAAATTTATTAGATGTAATTGATAAAACTGATGAGCAATTAGACAAAATTCCTTTTTCTGTGAATATTGATAATTACATAAGTCATTGGGAATAGTGATTTCCCCCCGTGCCCCCAGGTGTTTCGCGCCGAGTATAAAGTGTAGTGACCGCAGGTTCAAAGTTTTTTGAAAGACATCTGATTCTTCAAGAATCTTTGAAAAATGTGTAGTTTACTACACTTTGAAAGGCTTTCTGTAGTGAAAGTGAAGTTTATATTATGAGATATAGAAAAGTATAGAGTTGTATTTATTAGTATGGATTGCAGATATATTTTATATTTTTCTAGAACTACACATTTTTAAAAGAATTAAAATAATTTTTATATGAAGTATAGATAAGTTAAAAACTACGTGTTGTTTTACAATGTGTAGTTTTGAATTTGTTTATTCTGTATTAAACTTTTTTGACCGCTGCGCGCGCTCCCCCCGCAGTTTTGAAAATCAGCGTGCCGACGCGTAGCGTCGGCTGGGAAGAATCAGTTCGGAGCGAAGACTGCTTTTTCAAATCCAAGCGTCTGCGAAGCAGTCGCAAACTTTTGAAAGCTGTCTGAGCAGAGCTTTGGAAGATGCATTTTTATTCAAGACGAATCAATTTGTCCGAAGGACTTAATCGAACCATTTTCATTTTGTAAGAGTCATACGGAAGGAGCAGTCTTGCTCAATTTCAAGTGGCCGCGTAGCGGGCACAAGCTTATGGCAAGTCTGCGACTGGAGCTGGAAGAATCATCGGTCAGCTGAGCGGCGGGAGCGCACGGACGCGCGACCAGAGCGACCTGCGTAAGAGGCACATTCATTTTGGAAGAAGAAATACAACGGCGGAGATGGCGGCAACAAGGACGTTGCCGCCTTGCCGATTGAGCGCAGGGCTTGTCCCTGTGCGATTGAGGCAATACTTCACATACGAAAGAATATCCCCACAGCCGCCACTTGTAGAACCAATTGAGCATCTAAAAAAGCGGGACAACTGTAATGTTGAGCAAAAGGGTGCCCCCTTGCCCCCCAAGAGCGGTTCAATAACATTCCTTATTTTTTACGAAGGGGGAAAAGGGGGATGCCCCGCGGCGGGGGGAAAGGGGGAACGCTTTTGCGTGCCCGCTTTTTTAGTTGCGACATGAACTAGAGGCACTTTAATTTTCACGACAAATATTTAAGAACTAGAGGAACTGGCGGCGTGCAACTAGCGTCACTCTACAACGATTGCTTCTCGCGGAAACAGGCAGATGCACAAAGCGGAGGGTCCGCGAAGCGGTACCGTAGCGACTGCATCTGCCTGTGCTTTCATTGCTTACCTGCGAGCATGGACAAAGGCCACCTTGCGAGCCTGCTAGTAAATGCAAACAGTGTGTGAACGAATGAAGCGCAACGAAGTGAAGCTGAATGAGTGAGCACTCTGTTTGCTACCTTTTTGGAAGATGGAGCTTTTAGAACTAAGAGGCCTGTAGAGAGCGGAAGCGGTACGAAGTACGGCTGGAGCGAACGGCAATAAACACACCCTTTTTCCAGGAACTATGATATAATTATTTTATTATGAAAATTGAACACGTTGCTCTGTATGTACACGATTTAGAAAAAGCAAAAGAGTTTTTTGTAACTTACCTTAACGGAAAAGCCAACGACGGCTACCACAACCCAAAGACAGATTTTAGATCTTACTTCATAACTTTTGAAGACGGAGCACGTCTTGAAATAATGACACGTCCAGAACTTGTAGAACAAGTGAAGAACCCATATAGAACCGGCTATGCACATTTAGCATTTAGCGTTGGAAGCAAACAAGCTGTTGATGAATTGACTGCTAAGCTTGATGAAGCCGGCTATTCAGTTTCCAGTGGTCCACGCACAACTGGTGATGGATATTACGAAAGCAGCATTGTAGCTTTTGAAGAAAACTTAATCGAGATTACTGAATAACAGATTCTACACCCTTATGAGAACGCCGGATTTTTTCACGGATAAGTAGTCCGTACGTCAAAAAATTCCGGATTTTTTACTGACCAAGAATCGATACATAAATCGTCATAAAAATCGTCATAAAACACTATATGACTAAGAATTAAATAAACTAATTTAGTTGAAAATCTTACAATTTGCCTATATAATTAAATTATTGATACAGTGATAACGACAATCCACAGGGTACGATTCTTCGTTCTGAAAATCCGTATGTCGTTGGTTCGATTCCAACCTGTGGCACTTGGCTTCTAACACTGTTAGAAGCCATTTTTTTTGCCCAAATGCTTATGTCATAAGGATTTAGGCAAA
>JAEEGK010020821.1_pt1 | contig 13900 bp, 16 predicted proteins | sample 8958771 | NCBI WGS metagenome assembly JAEEGK01 (sample SAMN16246547, study PRJNA631951) | gut metagenome | biome: gut microbiome; feature: rumen; material: SC-attached | host: Bos | place: Iran: Karaj | collected 2018-10 | reverse complement strand
TTTATATTGAGCTACCCATCCGCGAATAGTTCTCTCAGGAATATCGTATTCTTTTGAAGCCTCGTGACTTGTTAACTCTCCATCGTGAACACGTTTACCTATGGCTAATCTTTCTTCTTTTGTGGCGCGCATATTAACACCTCTGTTTACTTGATACTTAATTATGTAACTTAAACTGATGCAGGTGTATATGTTTTTGGCAAAGGTGTCTACTTTTACGTTACCACTTCATAATCAGCGTTTTGTGCCGCCATTTGTGCCGCTTAGCGGCACATTTGCTGGACAAAAGCCCTTAAGTAACTGTTTAAGTACTCCCCGATTGTCCTATTAATCGAACCTACTACTGCCTTCTGTCGTGCTATAATGACCCGCGTGAATACTTTTAGGGAACTTATGGCATGGAACAGTACGAATGGGAGCGGCTTTCTCCCGAAGATAAGAAAAAGCAGTTGTATTTGAATCAGAAGCAGACATTGGATGCTTTCCTCGAGCGCGGCGCAATCTCCAGGGCACAGTACGATAAGAGCCTTGGCGATCTTACCGAGAAGATGGGGATGGGCGGCGTCCTGGGATGATATAATTACCCTAAAAAATTGCTTGAGGGATAACAATGGAAGTAATTGACGGCGTATGGTATATGCAGGGTGTGGACCGGAATGATCCGTCCTGTGTTCACTCGGCCGGAGAACTCCTTGAGGTGATCGAGAAGGTCGGATTCCTGCCGCTCTTCAGTAATGAGGTAGACGGCTTCTCCGTTGAGAACATGACAGTCGCAGGCAACTGGTGGTGCGGTGATGCCAAGAAGGACCCGTGGGAGTGGAGAGCTGTCCTTGCACGCACGGGCAAAGTCGCGTACGGGAAGTTTTTCCGGGGCAAGGCCGGATTCGTGTCAAAGAAATGGTTCCCCGAGTTTGCCAACTACAGAAGGGACGGCTACGATTTCGATGCCCGCTACGAGGACGGCAAAGCAGGGTATAAGGAGAAGCTCATAATGGATGTTTTCTGGCCTTCAGAAGGCGAGCTCTGGGATGCATCGACTAAGGTCGATATGTTCTCTAACGAGGTTAAGGAAAAGGCAGGCTTCGGAAAAGGCGGTGAGAAGGGCTTTGACGGCACATGCACCAAGCTCCAGATGGCATCTTACCTGACCGTTAAAGACTTCAGGCCGAGGCTCAATAAGAAGGGCGAAGAATTCGGCTGGGCTGTCGCTGTCTATACGCTCCCGGAATACCTGTGGGGATATAAGTACGTGACTAAGTGCTACAAGGAATCACCCGGGCAATCCTATAAGAAGGTCATAAGCCAGATCAGGAAACACTTTGATTCTGATGACAAGGTTATCAGGAAGGTGGTGTAGTTCATGAAGATCGCGGTTATCCAGGCCAGCTCACAGGCTGAAAAGAATGAACTGATATACTGCACCGTTAAGAAATATGCTTCAGGTTGTGATGTGATCAATTTCGGCTGCACAAAGGACGAGACGATCAAATACAGCTATATCGAGATATCCGTTCTGGTCGGTCTTTTGTTAGCAAGCGGCGCTGTCGATTTTGTTGTCACCGGCTGCTCATCAGGGCAGGGAATGATGCTTGCCTGCAATAACATGCCGGGTGTCTTATGCGGGTATATTCCGACGCCTCAGGATGCGTATCTTTTCGCGCAGATAAATGACGGTAATGCGGTATCACTTCCTTTGGGTGAAGAGTACACATGGGCCGGCCAAGAGAACATGGATCAGACACTCGCTAAGCTTTTCTCTGAGCCTTTCGGGCAGGGTTATCCGAAGAGTGAAGCAGCACGCAAACTGCAAGATACAAAGATCCTTAAAAGCATCAGAAAGTCTTCCCAGGTCACGATGGCTGACCTGATAAAGTCTCTGGATAAGCCGCTCTTAGATAAAGTGTTATCGAAGAAGGATGTTATCGAATTCATCTTGAATAACGGCAACGACGAAGAATTGTCTTTGCTGATAAAAAGGTGAACATACTATACTACTCCGCCATGCTATAATTGCCTTATTGGGGAAGAGGCACGCGCACGTCAGATCAGCTTTTACGGCGATAGGAGTAGAGTATGCTGACATATAGAGCTGCGGAAGATGGGGACCTTAAGGAAATATGTGAGCTTTGTGCAGACGCCTTTATGGAGTATGACTTCTACAGGCCTTTTGTATCAGATCCCGCGAAAAGAAGAAGATTCATTTACGACCTTCACGTTCATTGCTTCAAGGCTGAGATAAAGCGCAAACAGGCTGTTGTCGGCGTAGATGAAGGCGAGATAATAACGGCGTTCTCGATCCATGATCCTGGAAGGAAACAGGCCGGCTTTGGCGAATATCTTTTTACCGGCGCTGCAATGATGATACTGCGCTATGGCTTTATGCCTTTATCTTGGTTTTCGATGTACGACAAATGTGTCGCGCCCGCAGACCAATTCATCCACAGTAATCCGGACGTCTACTACCTCGAGATCCTTGCCGTAAGACCTGACAGGCAAAGACACGGCATCGGATCCAAAGACATCCAGGATTACATGATCCCTTACGTCAGATCCAAGGGCGGCGGATACCTGTCCCTGATCACTAACTCCGTCGGAAATACTATGTTCTACGAATCAAACGGCTTTAAGTGCTTTGATCACAAAACTGTCCCTGCAGCGAAGACCGAGATAGGCAACTGGTGCTTTAAGATGAAGGTGGATGTGATAACGGACAGTGTTTATAGTCCTACATCATTCTTGTTTAGAAGGAAATCAAATAAATTCATGATGTATATGCCATCCTCGTTATAGTGAGAGATGCCTTCCTTAACAATAATTATCTTTCTGAATGAATCTCTTATCTTGATTAATGATGACTGTTCTTGTTCCATCTTGGTTTTGTCTGGTATCGACAATGCTGATTGAATATAAAGCCGGTTTGAATTCTGGTTACATACAAAATCCACTTCTATCTTTTTTTGTTTTTTCTGTTTATTGTCATCCGTGTAAGAATGGTCGACTACACCTACATCAACATTGTAACCGCGAATCAAGAGCTCATTGAAAATGACATTCTCCATCAGATGCGTTTCTTCAATCTGGCGGAAATTCAATCTGGCGTTTCTTAAGCCCACATCAGTAAAATAATACTTCATGGGAGTATTAATATATTTCTTTCCTTTGATATCGTATCTCTTAGCTTTCGAAACAAGAAAAGCATCCTCAAAATAATCCAGAAAATTCTTAATAGTTTCCTGATGAACGGATACCTTCTTTTCTGACTTAAAGGTATTCGCAATTTTCAGGGGATTGGTAAGAGAACCTATATCTGAAGCAACTATATCAACTAATTCCTCTAGCTCTGCCTTATTTCTTACGTTGTTGCGATCAATAATGTCTCTGATATATGTTTCATCAAATAAGTTCTTAAGATAGTTAGATTTATCTTGCGAATTTTCTATAACAACCTGACCGGGCATACCACCGTAGGTAATATATTCCTGCCAGGCAGAGTTAATGTCTGCCGATTCATTTGGAATGGGGAAATGCATCGGAAAAACCATTCCCGAATGTTTCTGCTGGTAGTATTCCCAGAACTCCGAAAAAGACAAAGGATACACGTGCACCTGGTCTCCGCGGCCTCTGAATTCCGTAATAATATCTTTGGATAAAAACTTGGCATTGCTTCCGGTGACATAGATATCTACGTTCTTTCTTCTCAAAAGAGAGTTCAGTACTTCTTCGAAGTTTTCCACAAGCTGAACTTCATCAAGCAAAACGTAATGCATCTTATCGTCGAGGATTCTTTCCTTGATGTAATAGTAAAGTTTTTCCGGAGTTCTATATTCTTTGTATTCAATGTCATCCATTGCCATAGTAATAATATGATCGTCGCTGACATTTTGCTTTTTTAAATTTTTACAGAACAATTCGAACAACAGGTATGACTTACCGCATCTTCGTATACCGGTAATGACTTTAACCATTCCGTTATGCTGTTTTCTTATCAGCTCATTCAGATAAATTGGTCTTTCCATTTTGCTCCTCCTAGTGAATATTTTACAGAATTAGCAGAGAAATATTCACTAGAATTATATACTATCGGGGCTTATATCGCAAGACTAGTGAATATTTCGCTGAAAATGCGACAAAATATTCAGCAGAGAACGTGTGGTGATTTGAATTGAATCTATTTAAACAAGCTGCTTTTTCGCGATTTCAGTTTGCGTTCAAAAACACCCCTCTATAGAGGTCAAAACTGAACTGAAACTGAAATATTCCGAAAATTTCAGCTGGAGTGCCAATTTGACCCCCTAAAACTGAAATCCTGCTGAAATCCCACGGGAATCATACGGGAATCGCCCGGCAAATGTTATTCTATTACAGACTCTAAAAACAGATTTTCGCGAGGTTGTATTTCATGAACGATCAACTGTTGGAAAAGTGCGATCTGCTCGTAAAGAACCGCACTGCTATTCAAAAGAACTTTTTTCTGGAAAAGGATCTGATGGCCGTTGCGGCCGCACTTATCTTCACGGCTGAAGGCAGGGAAGCAGATACGGATAAGATGAAGTCCTGCAGGAAGCTCCTTAAAAAGAATACACGCCTGCTGTCTAACCTGAGGGACATCGTGGAGCTCGTGATCTTGAGCAAGATGGCTCTGGCTGAATCCCCCGGGAAGTATCTGGAAGATTTCCTCGCTGTATATAACAGCATAATCAAGGGCAAGTTCCTGGAGAACGATTATATGGCGCTGGCATCTGTCGTGATCCTGGATCAGGGGCTGCAAAATGATTGCGATGAGATAATCGCGAGGGCGAACGAGATCACCAAGCGCATGAATTCCGACCACCCGGTCCTGACCGCAGCTGACGACACGTCATTCATAATGTTCCTGGCGATCACCAGAAAGAATGTCGATTCGATCTTATCAGACCTCACAGACGGTTATGCTTACATCAAGAGTTGCAAGACCGGCATCAACGACGATCCTGCTTACGAATTGTGCGAAGTCCTGGCCGTATCTTATGGCGACATGATCGGGAAATGCGACAAGGTAATGAAGCTCTACAACGCTTTGGTCAAGCACGGCACCGATTACGGCAGCGGCTATGCTGTATCGTCTCTCGGCTCTCTTATCGATACCGGCATCGAGCCCTCGAAGCTTGCAAGCGAGATCGTTGAGGCCGAGTGCTACCTCAAGACCCAAAAGGGCTTCGGTGATTCTGCGATGGACAGGCGGACGCGCGTCATGTACGCGGCGCTCCTCGCATCAGTTGTCTTCGGAGGTAGCCAAGCGGCTGCCGGCAACTCCGTCATCAGCAATACCCTTTCCATCATCTGGGCCAAGAAGATCGCGAAAATGATCTCCCTGCTCATCCAGGTCGCTCCGTCAGTCGCATCGGCCATGATAAAGGATGACGAGACAGAGGGGAAAACTGAATAAGAGGCGCTGTTTCCGGGATTTCTATTTGCGTTTCCCTTTTTAGCGCTCTTCGGAATTCTTGTGAGATAGATGTGCATCTTTTTGCGAGTTTTATCGCGTAAAAAGATGCACATGATAACGGCTTATGCATCTTTATTTTCACTTTTCACCCGAAAAAGATGCATATTTGTTCTGGTATGCATCCATATGAAGGAAAACATGCTCTTAAAAGATGCATATTGCAATCACATATGCATCTTTTTGAGAGAAAATTTGCAGAAAAAGAGCATGCCACCCCCCCACAAGGATTCCGTTCGCGACCGGTTTTTCACCATTCACGACAGTCCGTGTTTTCGCGAAGGAATACTCAAATTGCCGGAAAGTGACACGAAATGACGCCAAAACGTGTCACTTCACGGCAATATCTTCATAAGTGACGAAAACTGACACAAAACAGAGGTAAAACGTGTCATTTCCCGTCACTGGGAAAGCATACACAACCGATTTACAAGTTTGAGGGTATTACGCCCGTGTTTTCGCGCCCCCTTTTGTCATTGTGATTGATTATCTTGATATAATAAAAGAATGATCCGGTATTCATGTGAGGAAGCATACGAAAAGCTGTTAGAAGAGGTCTCCGGATTTCTCGGTGATTCGTGGACCTTCGTTAAGAGCAACAACGCCTTTAAGAAAAAGGACGGCGGCTTTGTCTTTAACATTTTCATCTGGCGGAGCCACCATAATGTCTCGTATGAGTATATTGTTTTCGACAGCTACGTCGCAGTCGATTACAAGAAAGAACGGGTAATGCTGTACCAGTTCGAGGAGACATATCATATGGAGACGGAGAACCATTTCAACGGGTCGATAACGTCTTTTGAGGACATTTTGGAGACGGAGGTCCTCCCGGTCATAAACGAGCTTAATTCCAATAACGAAGCGGTCTTGAAAAGCATGACTTCAAAAGACAATTTCTGGAAGTATCATGTCAATCCGCAGTACCTGATCGACAGGCTGGGTAAGGACGCTTTGACGGGCCTTGCAAAAGAGATCATGGATTCAATGAGCGACGGGGATAAGGAGAGAGTTAAAGCTTACCTGGGCGGCGACACAACAGCGCTTGGTGAGCGCAGTGCTTATATCGCCTTCTGCAAGGGCGGTTTATTCGACGAAATACAATGATATTTTTCCGACATATATTTTTTTGCTTTTTGCGTTTTTCGTATGCAGGTTTTCGCGAAAACAGGTCTGCAAATCGCAAACCGCCTCAGGCACAAAAAATGCTCTCCCAATTAACCATCACCGCCTCGGGTTACCCCCAAAAAAGAAATCTCTGAAACTATGTGAATTTTCGCGTTCGGTAAGGCCGCCTTATCGGCATGATGAATGTGTTTTATTTGAGGGAAATGTGTAAAAGATTTTTAAGAACAGCGTATTTATGCTAGAATTTTATATGTGATGCCCAACAGGGATATCACTGCATAAAAAGAATAAGGGAGGATATTATGGGATTATTCGATAAGAAATTCTGCGATTTCTGCGGAAACAAGATCGGCCTTCTGGGCAACAAGAAGCTCGAAGATGCGAACATGTGTAAGGACTGCGCGAGCAAGCTTTCGCCGTGGTTTTCCGAGCGCCGTCACAGCACGAAGGCTGACATCGAGAAGCAGCTTGCGTATCGTGAGCAGAACAAGTCGGCAGTTGCTGCATTCAAGGCGACAAGGACGCTGGGCACTGCAATCAATAAGCTCCTGATCGACGACAATGCCAAGAAGTTTATGGTTACTTCCGCGAAAAATCTCGCTGAGGCAAATCCGGATGTTCTGGATTTCTCGCAGGCAGTCGGCTGTGACCTTGACGTCAAGGAGAACAGGATCGAGATCAGACAAACCGACAGCAGCGGAAAGTCTGTCAGCTATCATCCGCCGCGCTACAAGTATTCATATGAGTTTTTCGCGATCATCCGCGTAAACCATCCTTACTTCGATGACATGAAATTCGCGCTCTCGAACGGATACATCGAGGTAGGCGAGCAGCCGATGAACCCCGGACAGAGCGGCGGCTGGAGCGTCTCACGCTCGGGCTTTAATCTCTTCGGAAATAAGATCGATGAATACTACAAGTGTGTTGACTGCGGCAACGAGATCAAAGCAGCTGTCGATGCGATGCGCACGAGCGCCGCTCCTCAGGCGCAGACATACCAGAAAGACCCGCGCGTTCTTGCGGCTCTGGAGGAAGAAGCTCGCAATCTGAGCATTAAGATGGAAGCGCAGAAGGCAAACGGATATGTGGACCCGAATGACTCGGCCCGTTATCTGATGCTGACGCAGCATATCACTATCGAAAATGAACGCCCGTTAGACAACCCTGAACTCAATGCCAAGATCGATGAAGCACACAGCCTGAGGGCAAAGATCGATGCCCAGCTGCAGAATGGCGGAGCGGCCGATCAGCAAGACGCAAACCGCTATCACTTGCTGATGCAGCAGATCTCAGCTGAAATTATGCAGATCAAAACGGCAAATATGCGCGCAAGTGCTATGGGTGCCTTGGGCGCCTTGGGTGTGGGCGCTGTGGTCGCACCTGCTATGGTACCTGCCGGCGCTATGGGCGCTGCACGTCCGCCTGTAAGCCCGACAGACACGAGTGGCGGTGCTATCCCGATAGTTATGCCGGTAATGCCTCAGCAGGCTCCTCAGGCAGCTTCGGTGCCGCCTATCGGATCGCAGGTCGTATGCCCGATGTGTCAGGCGACAGTAGTAATAGGCAGAGCAGGAATCTGCACAAACTGCGGCAATAAGCTCGTGTGATATTGACTGAGAAGAAAAGGGGGTGTCCGAATGAAGTGAACCCCCGAAGTTGGACAAACTTCAGGGATTCACTTCAAGAACGGGCACCCCTTATTTATTAATGCTTCCTTTTTAACGGCAGCCAGATCTCGTTATGAAGTCCCTCGCCGTCGTCGTTCGGTACACCGTAACGGTCAATATTGAATTCATCGACAAGATCATATTCGTCAGTCTCGAAGATCCAGTCGCTGAAAATATAACGGCGCATCGCCTGGCTTGCTTCCGTTGAATTGTCCTTGCACTTAAACTTCGCCCAGAGAGTCTCAGGTACCTCTATTACTGTCATGCCTTCAGGGACTTTTCTGCCATCGTAGTCAACGCCTGTAAGGAATAAGAAACGTTCGCCGAACGAGACTCCTTCATATTCCGAAGACCACGGTCTTCCCTCAGCATTTAAGATAACATCACAATCCCCGACGCTTACTCCGTAAAAAACGTTAGCGTTTAATTCCGCATAGTTTTTGTTTATGAAGTCATAAACAAAGCCGGGGATCTTATTAAAACAAGTGTCTACTTCAAATACTTCAGCTGAACCTAAGATATAGAACTTAGGCATCTTTTCAATAATTACATCCACAGTGTCTGCTCCTTTCACAGAGAAAGACAGTTTAAGCGGAAGAAATGCTTTTACTGCCTTTTTCTTCTTTTTGATCTCATTTGGTGTCGCGTCATGAAAACGGCTGAATGCTTTAGTGAAGCTTTCAGGTGTCTCATAGCCGTACTTCTGCGCGATATCAATGATCTTCTCGTCTTTTTCGAGCAGGTCCATCGCGGCCAGATAGAGCCTTCTGCTTCTGACGTATTCACCGATCGTGTAACCGGTGATCATCTGAAAGCTGTTCTGCAAATAACTCGTTGATACATGAACGGACATAGCTACTTCCTTCGGGCTTTGTACCGTCATGATATTGTCCTCCAGATAACGGAGTGTCTCATTGATAACATCAGCCCAGTTCATTTCCGGTCTCCTTTCTCCTTTAGTGTTCAACCTAAAGGTACTATGTCCCGTCCAATAAATCTTGTCTTAGAATTCGGAGTTTTGTCCGCTGCGGATTATTACTGACCTATCTGAAGCAATACGAGCTGGTGGGTACTGGCATCGCCTTTCTTTACATACTTGATGTCTTCGCCGCCGCCCAAAACAAGGGCAGGGACAAAGAAGAAAGCCTCGTTGTGTTTAAGCGCTCCGAGCTTTGCTTTTGCCTGCTCGAAAAGGCTCTTTCTCAAAACGTTTTCCTGGATCTCAGGATCCGTAATGAAGCTTTTGAAGAACAGCTCATACGACCATGCGCACACTTCGGTCTTACGGTAATGGATATTGAGCATGCATACGTCGTTTTCTTCTTCATCCAGTTTTCGATAGTAGAAAATATCACCGAAAGCGGAAACCATTACCGGTATCTTGTGGAAATCCTGACTGCCAAGCCAGGAATACAGACTCTGCATATAGTCCCGCGGATCTACGACCTTGATAAGGCCGTCACCATAGTCTCCAAAACCATACTCCTGCCAAAGATATACGATCTCCGGCGGAAGCATCTGATTAGCAAAATTTAAAAGCTCTTCATCAGGCTTCGCAAGTTCAGTACCCGGTGCATATGCCTTTACGAAATTATCGATCAATTCTTTATTCATACATGTATCCCCTTTGCTCCTAAAAGATCTTAAGGTGATTTTATCACAAGGGGAAAAGGGAATACTGCTTGATAAGCATCTATGTGGCACCGGGAGTGGAACCGGTGCCATCCCCAAGGATCACTTGAAGTACGAACTTGCAAGCTCAACCATTCCCCAGAGTTCTTCGTTGTCGTAGCAGTATCCGCCGTACAGGACCGCTCTGTCGGAGCTTTCCGCCGGATAGTATACGAAGCCGTAGGTTGAACCGTCCATAACATTTTCTGAATAATCTTTGTAGGGATCGTTCTTATATGCGTATTCAGCGAAATTATAAAACTTGTGGAAATCATCAGCATGTACCGATACAGTGCCTTCAGCGATATAACCGATTGACTGATACTGTGATCGCTTTGTGATCGTGCCGTTCCAGTTTATGGTATATACCACACCAAGCAGCCTGTCATCGTCGTAATAGTCTATCGGGCCTTCTATCGTTGACGATATAACGAGCATGGCACCTGTGCCCAGCTCGATGTCATCATTGCCGGGAATTGCATTTCGCCTCCAAAGGTAGTATTCATCTACCAGTCCGTTCTGGTAATAGATCAGATCCTTCAATTCTTCAGCGGTTTCTTTGTCCAGATAATCATCCAGCTCATCGAAAGTTCTTCCCTTGAAATAAGCATAGATACCCTTCTCCTTGTGGAGATCGAATAACTCATCCGGAATAGCGTAGAAGAAAACATCGAAATACTCTTCGCTGTCCAGGAGCTTTGCTAACGCATCATATACATTCCCTGTGTATTCAGACTCCCTGATATAGACCCTGATGCTGATCTTGTAGTAGTATTTGTGCTTATCAGCGTTCTCCCAGGCATTTCGCGTTGCCGTGACATATTCATCGTACGAATTGATCGACCGGGTCTCCATAGTAATGGACGCCAGTTCGGAAAGCTTTATTCCGTCGTAAACGATCAAGCTGTCAGAGAAGCAATCACCGATCTTTTTGCGGATATGCTCAACGCATTCATCGGCATAGTAGTAATTAACATATGAGTCTGTCTTTATACGGCCGAAAGAATCACATGTGCCGTTGACCATTATTCCGTCTGCGGTCATGAGAGTGAATTCATCACCGTTCAGCTTCACGCCCACACTGTCATCTGTCGCAACTCCGTATTTATACTTCATATACGATGCGATTTCCTGTGCGCGTTGTGTATCAGAATGAAGATAAAACACCATGAGTGCTGCAAGCACTCCGGCGATCCCGAATGCCGATAATATTATTCCCGCTGCTTTTTTGCCGTTCATATAATTGCCACTCTGTATAGACAGAATACCCCTATTGTTCTTTCTATCCTATATACAGTCGAAAAAGGGAATATGTTGCAACACTATCTCTTAGCAAGCTCAATTATCAGCTGGGCAAAACGGGTTCTGTCGACAATCGTGGTCTGGCTATCAGCTTTTTTGTGTGTGCTTCGGACAGTCTTGTGGAATCTGCATCTGCGCTCGAGCTCCTCGATCACTTCTTGTCTTTTTTCGTCTTCGAAACGATTCCGACGATGATCAGCACAATTGCAGCACCAATAAATCCATACTTAAGGATATCGTACATAAAAACCCCTCCCCGATATTAGTCAATATAATTGCGAGATATATCCCTTGGTAAATCAATTAAAAGTTTAGCGTCTAACCCGTTCATTATATCAAACCTGTCAGTTCTTAACGCTCCATCATCACTTTGTATTCAGGAGTGCCTTCTTCAAGTTTTTTGTTTTCGGTAAGATGAAATCCGTGGGCCTCATAGAACCTTATCGCATTTGCGTTCTTTTCCAAAACCCATAAGCATTTGGCGTCATGTTCCTTAATGGCAAATTCGATCAGCTCCGCGCCTATGCCCTGGCCCTGAAAGAAGTGCTCCACATACAATTCGACTACTTCTTTTCCCTCTATCCGGATAAGGCCCTTGACGATGCCGTCGGCTTCATAAACCCAGATGTTGTTAAGGATCTCCGGCTTGGAATATTTCTCTGCCACAGGGATCACCTGAATCTCTCCAAAGGAGACAGCATCGTTCCTGAAGATGACACGGTAATTCATCCGCTTAACAAAGACCAGGATCTCGGCGATCCTCGAAATATCTTCAATCGCAGCTTTTCTTATCGAGAAGATATTGTGTGTTTGATTCATGTTATTCCCCATACAAATAGTCTACTTACCATTATTAATGGATTTATTATATGCATGCTTGAGCTTTATGTGTTTGATTATTCCGAATATTCCCGTAAAGAAAACGATCACTCCGGCAATTGTAAACATGATCTGCGCAGTGATAAAACTCTCGTCTAAAGTATCAAAGAACATCGGAATGAAAGTGCCTAAAAGAATTACGCCTAATATGAAAAAGATTATCGAGAGGACCAGAAGCAGTCTGCTCGGCCGTTTTCCTTCAGAATTATTTCTGAGACTGACGCCCACCATGGCTCCAAGGCCCAAAGTGAGGAGCATAAGAATGGCAAATATGGCAAAAGCGACCATGAGGTTGTCCGAGACTGATGCAAAACCATCGCTCATTCTAACGCCATTTACATAATAGATATAAACCGCTCCGTTTTTCCCGGCAGCATTATCGATCAGCACTGCAGCAATTAGGGATGCTATAAGACAGATTACGGATGCAATTGCATTAACGGCGATTTTTCTCTTCCAAAAGCCAAAGATATTAAGAATCAGAGCGACTACCGCGAGTATAAGTATGACTGTCATAAAAACCTCCAAAGTCTTATCTTTTTATCGATTAGAATTCATACCTGGTCACTGCTTCTCCAGTGTTTAAGCCTTCCGATTAAGGCGATTTTATCATAAGTTGTTTTATCAATAATAAGGCCTTCCGTATTTAATTCGCGTTTTCCTATAAATGATATTTTTTAAGTTCAAATAATAGAGTAGTATAGAGACCAATAATCATAAACGCAGATAAAGACAATACTTCTATGAAAAATATAATTGTGTATGAGCAGGAGCAAACAATAGGATGAAAAAGAAAACAATAAAAGTAATCTTAGTTGTTATCTCCATCTTTGCGTTGATCATTATCGGTTGCATTTACGAATTATTGCGACCCATTAGGCATGGGACTCCTATCGACAAGATTACCGGAATATACTCGAGTGCAACTCTCAAACCCGGATGTACTATTACCCACGGAAAACCCTTTGGGTCTTATGACAGCGTGGCAAGTCACAATCAACCACCAGAGATCCCAACTGAGGATGCAGACCCGGTTCTGTCAGTTTCTGACATTCGAATAATCGACGTATACGGGTTCAAATGCTCGATTATCTTCATATACAACGAAGATCAGAAATTATATGTAGCCGAGGACTACCCGCTCTCAAATCTGGATTACAATGTGCTTGAAGTGTTAGGTGCCAACGACGGAATCAAAACTAATCTAAAAGGAAGGGGTTACACTATTCACGGAGCACCTTCTCAACATATGCCCCGCATATTATTACTCATTATTCCGGTTATATTGATTGTCGCAGCAGTATTGCTGCAAATAAGATTGGCAAAGAAAAAGTATAAAAAAGCGAAAGATCAGGGTTGGTGATTAAGGTAAACACAGGAAAAAGCCCTAATGGTAATCAAACGAAGTAAGTTTGATGTAAATTAGAGTATAGTTTTATGCGTTTTTTAGATTAGGTTTGTATGGGCGACTTGAGTGGTGAAATTCTGACATGGGCGATTCTCTTCGGCGGATCTCAGCTGATAGTGTTCATTATTGATCTTATTTCGTGGGCGGTAAGAAAGAAGCATCCTGCCAGAGTCGAGAAGAGCGAAAACATAAGTTACCCTCAGTATCTTACAGTGTATGTCTGGCATGACAGCCATCGCTCCCACGGTTATAAAAAGATAACGTACATCCGCAAGAGCATTAAAAGCGTTTGTAATGAGATTGCATTGGTAGTGATACAGCGATTCTTGATATAATGTAAGCGTTAGACGATAACTTTTATGGATA
>JAEEGK010020820.1_pt1 | contig 13901 bp, 11 predicted proteins | sample 8958771 | NCBI WGS metagenome assembly JAEEGK01 (sample SAMN16246547, study PRJNA631951) | gut metagenome | biome: gut microbiome; feature: rumen; material: SC-attached | host: Bos | place: Iran: Karaj | collected 2018-10 | reverse complement strand
ACCTTCGCGACACGGCCCTCTCTCGTGCCGGGTGACTCCCTGACAGCCGGTGCCGCCACAAGCGCCAAGGCCGATGTGGGCAGCTACAACTATCCTCTGACCTCTACGATCACGACTCCGTTCAATACCGCTAAAGGTATCAGCAACTACACCGTGACCTACAACATCAGCCAGACGATCACTCCGGCTCCGTTGACCATCACGATCAACGACACCAAGGCGTATGATGGCACGACACTGACCAGCAGCTACACCAAGGCGACAGCCACGGGTCTGATGGCGGGTGATAAACTGACCGCCGGTGCCGCTACAACAGCGAGCGCTGACATTGGTACATATAACTATCCGCTGACTTCTACGATCTCGACTCCGTTCGACACCGCTAAAGGTATCAGCAACTACACAGTGACATACGTCATCACTCAGAACATCACCCCGGCTCCGTTGACCATCACGATCAACGACAGCAAGGTGTATGATGGTGCTCCGCTGACCAGCAGCTACACGATCGCGACCGCTAAAGGTCTGATCGCTGGTGACGCTCTGACAGCTGGTGCCGCCACAACAGGCAGTGAAAAGGTTGGCAGCTACACCTATCCGGCAAGCTCCAGCATCACTGCTCCGTTCAATACGGCTCTGGGTATCAACAACTACACTGTGACCTATGTCATCAATCAGAAGATCACCGCTGCTCCGCTGGTCATCACGATCAACGATCAGAAGATCTATGATGCCTCAGTTCTGGTTTCACCTTACACGATCGCGACCACAACAGGTCTGATCGCGGGTGACTATCTGACAGCTGGTGCCGCTACGACCGCCAAGGCCGATATCGGAACCTACAGCTATCCGAAGACCTCTACGATCACGACTCCGTTCGCGACCGCGAAGGGTATCGAGAACTACAGCGTGACCTACGTCATCGATCAGAAGATCACAGCCCTTGAACTGGCCGTTGGTCTGCCTGGTGCGGAACGTTACTATGGTGAAATGAACTACGAAGCTATTGATGATATGACTCATCAGAAGTACGAGAAGAAGACTGTCTGGGATAAGACAGACCTCTGGTTCTACTACAATGGTAAGTGGGAACCGTACTCCACCTTCGCGGATTACTTCACTGGTACTCCGACATTCAAGTGTGCTGCCAAGGATCGTGTCGCTCCTGTGGGTAACTACGACGTCATGGTCTATTGGGGTTCCTTCAGAGGCAACAATGTGAAGATCACCAATGCCGTCAGCGATACAGTGTTGACACACAATGCCAACAACTCCGCTCAGGCTTACAGCGCGATACTGGGTGACTACTACCGTGTCCTGCCGGTGGATCTCTACATCACCGCTTACACGGATCAGCCTATCGGACTGAGCAAGATCAAATCTCTCATCGCCTGCCAGGATGAGACTATCATCCAGAATTCTCTGGGTCTGAAGTACTACTACGGCAGAACCAACGAAGTGACCGGTAAACTTGAAGGTTACTTTGTCAATGGTGAGGATGAAAGAGTCCTGATCAGCAAGCCGAGAACGAGACTCAAGAACCGCTTCCAGGAACTGGGACTCGGTACATACGAGATCACTCCTTACGGTGCTCAGGCTGATAACTACAACATCATCCGTTGGAACGGCACACTGGCTATCTTCAACGATATCTGGTGTCTGGAAGACGGTCCGCTGCCGAAGAACTACGAGGTAACGGGTCTGTTTGAACAGCTCGTTCTGGTGAAGAACGATTCCGGTTACAACTGGGAAGGCATCCAGCTCTTCGCCAGCAACGTAAGCGGTGGAATCATCGTCAATGCGACCAGTACGACCAAGGGCGGCTACATGATCCAGCACAACTATCCGGTTGTGAATGGTGAAGTTGTCGCGTTCGTCCTCGAATACCAGATCAAGTCTGGTAACGGTCTGAAAGCGTATCCTAACTTCAGCTTCACTCCGATCGTGGCTGGTGTGAACGATAATCTGATCCAGCACCGTACTCCGGCTACAGGTTCTGTCGTACTTGCTGAACAGACTCCGAGCACGATCATCTATCCTTACATCATGGACGTGAAGACCTATGGTCCTTCCAATGGCTATGATAAGGAAGACTGGACGTTCGATCTGAACGGTGAAGGACATCCTGAAGATTGGATCGGTCTCAAGTATCGTGAGAAATACGGCTGGGCCGCATGGGTGAACGTTGGTTTCGTCCTCGAAATCAACGGCACGACCAGAGGCGCGGTCTATGAGATCCAGTACTCTGACAATGTGACAGGTCCTTGGATCCCTGTGGTTCCTCAAATCACAGCGACCGATACGACTACATACTGGGTTGATAAAGGTGCTCCTAAGACTGCATCTCACCCGGTGGTGGACGGCAAGGCCTCCAACCGCTACTACAGAGTAGTTCAGGTTAGATAATCAGTAATGATTAAACGAGCTTTCCATGAAGCGATTCATGGAAAGCTATAACGAATTAGTCACTGTGCGGGCATACGTTCGCGCAGTGACTATTTTGCCAAAACAGATACGTTCAGAAACGCAAGATGCGCTTCAACAGTCATAACAGAGATTTCAGTTTAATGAGGCTCCTTTGGAACAGGCTGCAATGGGTTTGGATCGCAGCGGCATTCATTTGGCTGTGCACTGTTGTTCCGGGGTTTGCCGAGGATATGAATTACATGAATCCCTCTTATGATAATCTGTTTTCCGACTACAAGTTAGGATCCAAACCCAACGATTCCTTTTCCATTTACAAAGAAAGCTATGGCAGCGCGGGACCGATGGTGCTGAATTATCAGAGCGGACTTCTGGAACAGGTCGTTCTGGTCGTCAATAACACCACCACGAACTGGAGTGCCGTCAAACTGCTGGTCAGCAATGTGAAAGGGGGGATCGTCTATAACGCGTCCGTGGTCAGTCATGACCAGTACGAGCTGATCCACAATTATACGGTTGCCGCTAACGGCGGGATGGTCAAGTTTGTGGTGGAGTACAAGCTCGATTCTTCCAATGAAAGCGAAGAACTGGAGGAAGAACCGCATTTTGCTTTTCAGCCGATTCAGGCCGGAAAACCTGTTTTAAGCTCAGAATCCATGAGACCCGTCCGCACCATCATGGAGATCCAGCCGCTGGGGGTAGGATATTACAGTGTGGATCTGCCTACAAAAATGAACACGCCCCAGGATTGGTCTCAGCCGCTCAGCCCTTACGGCATGGGCGGATGGTCGAATGTGGGGGTGGTGCTTTCCTTTGACGCAGTGGAGGATAAGGTCTATGAGATCCAGTATTCCGAAGACGGTGTCCACTGGCTTCCCTCTGTGCCGCGTGTGAAGGCAGCCGGAAATCTTGTTTTCTGGGTCGATAAGGGAAGTCCCAAAACACCTTCACATCCAATGCTGACGATCGTTCCGGGCGGTATCCCGGCTCCATTGCGGTTGTACCGGGTGATGGAGATACAGTAGTTTCTGTTATACAAGGATTTGCTCCCCAGAGTGGAGATAGTTCAGACGACCCGGCATGAATTTCCTCAGTTTCTCAAAGGCTTTCAGACCGGTGCAGTGGCAGGTATAGTATTGAGTTTCAGGGTATTCAAGCAGGGCGGAAGCGATTTTGCGTAAAAACCAATCCGGCGCTGTCGTTCCCAGCGAAGGACTGGAAAGATGGAATCCGCCGATGACCGTATCCATCGGCTGTCCTGCCAGTTCGACCGCGCGTGCCAGGATATTGACGATGCCCCGGTGAGCGCAGCCCGTGATCAAGGTCTTCTTATTTCCCTCTGTCAGGATCAGATTTTGCTCATGCAGAAAAGGATCGGCAACAATACGATCATTCCTCAATATATAAAGTGTTTGATTAGCATCTGCTGAAGATCCTTTCCCAATCGAAGAAGTGAACAACAGAAGATTCTCACCTATCTGCTCTTTCCCGCTGGTGAAGTGGATCCTCTCTGTCGTGAGGAGTTCAGGAGAGATGTCCACGCTGATGGATGATATCCCGCCTGGTTTCAAGGATAAATGTGTGTCCAGCGCTGTTTCTCTCAGGTAAAGCGGGGCATGTGTATTGAGTTTGAGGAACTCTTCCATCCCGCCGCTGTGGTCATAGTGGCCATGGGAAAGGATGGCCAGATCTACTTTCCGCAAATCTATATTCAGTCGCTTGGCATTCAGTAGGAAAGAGTTGCTTTTCCCCGCATCGAAAAGGATAACGCCGCTCGCCGTTTCCAGCAGAAGACTCAACCCGTGTTCACAAACAAATTCAGGCGAAAGAGCCGTGTTTTCTATGAGAGCTGTAACACGCACGAACAGAGGGATCTACTTTGTTTTAAATCCCAGAGTGATCGTCTGATCTTTTGGTTCCAGGCGCAGGGCGGTATCTTGGCCGGGTTTTCTGGTATCTATGCAATTTCCTTGTTTACAGGTAATTTGGTAAGGAAAATCTTTGTAAAGCGCTTGAATGGTCTGGGAATCAATGTGCAAGAACGGCAAAGGAGCCCCCGGTGCTGTCGTCAATTCCATATTCCATTGGAAAGAAGGATCTTTTGCTTTGCAGACAACGATCATTTCTCCCTCGGTGAAGGTGAATACAAAAGTAGCTTGCTCATCCAGAGTTTGCCATTCCACCTGAAGCGTTTTGTTTCCGGAGGTGATGACCGGCGTTTTCCCTTGGAGCAGAGTATGTTTGCCATAGGAATCCATGCTGTAAAGACGCAGTCCCGCGCGTTTTTCCGCGGAGCTCCACACAAAACCGTCCACGAACGGCAGGGTGGTGTAGATGCACTGGGTAGAGGTGCCGGCTTTGTCGATGTAATCAGAGGCAAAATCCTCGTTGAACAGATGGATGTCACGAATGGTCAGGTTCGAGCCTTCCCAGAGGAGATTGGCGCGATAGAAACGGCTGTTGAACCAGACGGTTTTCTTTTCCTGTTTTTTGTGGTCTGTCAGAGCGCTTTGAGCGGTAGCCGGATTGACGGGATACAGTTTTCGGAACCAGGTACCGCTTTCTGCCAGAGTTTCTATCCGGATCTTGCCTTCGGCTTTCAGTTTGGCCAGGGAGGGCATCTGTATCTCGTAGCCTTGTTTCATCTTCTTCCAGGTAAAGGAGTTTTCCTGTCCGGCCTGTGTGTAAGTGTATCCCAGGCAGGGATCATCAAACATTTTCTCAAAGAACCAGTCCACCCACTCCTGAGAACCGCCGCCTTCCCAATAGACCGGCTCCAGTGAGACCACACCTTGTGTCTGACCGCCTAAACCGCTTTCGTACTGATAGATGGGATCGCTGCCAAGCATTCTGAAAATGGGAACCGGTATCTGTCCCTCACGGGTCTGAGCCGGCATGTAAGCATTCTTGCGGCTGGCATAATAACCGCCTCCCCAGTAGCCGCCCCACATGGTGTAACCGTCTGTCCCGATTTGATCTTTGCAGGTGCAGGAGGCAATGATGTGATACTTGTCAGACATATAGGCCAGAGAATGCGCGTCAATGAACCAGGAACCAACAGAGGCAGGATAGAAGCCGAAGATCTCCTTGAACTTGCTCATGTATTCGTCCACCAGCATTTCCCGTTCTTTTGGGGTATATCCGGTGGCGAAACCGACATTGGCGTGCCAGTCCCAGGGATAGCGTCCGCGCCACTTGAGACCGACCGCTTCCACGTGCGGCTGAGTGATTTCCCACCAGGCACCGACTTCCGAGCCGCGGGCCAGTTCCTCTTTCATCAGCGCTTGATACTGAGGATTGATCAGCGCGTCGTATTGAAGCAGAAAAGTCCCTTTCAAATCGTACCGCGTCATGATTTTGACCTGTTCAGCTGTCGTCTGGTAGAGGACTTCATCCGTATCTTCATCGCTGCGGGGTTCCGTCTGCCGGATAAAGTTGATGATGTTGACGATACGGGGAGCGCCGGATCCCTTTGATTCCTTTGGGGCGGTGTTATGTGTGTGGGAACAGCAGCATCCGCTCAGCAGGGCTGCCAGTACAAAAGTCAGGAGATATTTATAAGCGTTCATGATTTATCGTAAGCAGGGAACAATGACCCGCAGACACAAGGCTTGTAACATTTTCAGGATGTGGATGTCAATAAAGTTGACTTGTTTTCTGTTTGACGGAGCCGGGGGTATCCTCTATCCTGAAGGCGGTTAGACGTAGTAACAGAAAGCTGACAAATGAATCATTACAAAAACTTTTTAGAACTGGCGGCAGGGCGTTATTCTGTCCGCAAATTCGCGGATCGTCCCATTGAGCAGGAGATTTTGGATCAAATTCTGAAGGCGGGGCATCTGGCTCCGACCGCCTGCAATTTCCAGCCACAGAAGATACTGGTCATCAACAGCCGGGAAGCCTTGGAGAAACTCAGCCGATGCACTCGTTCCTTTTTCAACGCTCAGGCCGCGATGCTGGTTTGTTACGATAAGAACCTCTGCTGGAAACGCGGAGCGGATGAAAAACTCAGCGGCGAAGTGGATGCCAGTATCGTAACGACACACCTTATGCTGCAGGCGGCCGCTTTGGGGGTCGGTTCCACATGGGTCATGGCTTTTGATCCAAAGGCTATACGCAGCGAGTTCCAGATCCCGGAAAATATCGTGGAAGTTGCCCTGTTGGTCATGGGCTACCCCGCGCCGGACGCTGAACCTTCTCCGCGGCACACGCAGTACCGTCCCGAATCGGAGATCGTCAGCTACAATCAGTTTTAACTGAATTTACCAGATAGCATTTTTAGAGAAAACGACATGCGCATAGCAAACGTGATGCGGAGGCTGGCCTTTGATGAATGGGGCGGAACGGAGACCGCGGTCTGGAATTCGTCCCTGAAGTTGAAGGAAGCCGGGAATTTTGTCGAGATCCTCGCCACCAAAGCTCTTTGCGGCTGCGAACGGGAGGAGCGGGATGGGTTGCCGGTCAGACGATTCAACTATTTCTATCCGCATCTGTTTCTGAGCAAACAAAATAAGCTGGTCTTGGATAAAAAAGGCGGGAGTCCGTTTTCATTTCCGCTGTATTCTTATCTGAAAAAGACTCCGTTTGATTTGATCCATTCTCATGCTATGGGGCGTGTGGCCAAGTTGGCCTTGAAAGCGGCGCGTCAAAAGAGAATCCCTTTCATTATTTCTTTTCATGGAGGAAATTATGATGTCCCTCAGGCGGAAATGGACGAAATGCTCAAACCTCTCAAGGGAAGCCTGGGCTACGGGCGTTTCATTGAACGGCTGTTGGCTCTGCCGGGGGATATCGTGAAGGAATCGGACGGCATCATTTGTGTGGGAAAGAACGAGTTTGACCTTGTCCGGGAAAAATTCCCCGGAAAACCGTCCATCTATTTGCCAAATGGTGTGGACTACAGGAAGTTTGAAAGGGCGGTCACGGAAAGCTTCCGCAAAACCTATTCCATCCCGCCGGAACGTAAACTGTTGCTCTGTGTTTCCCGCATCGATTATCAAAAGAACCAGTGCGCAATCATCAAGCTGGCAAAAGAACTTGTCGCCGGAGGGGAAAATGTGCATTGCGCGATCATTGGGTTTATCACCTCATCCAGCTATTATGAAAAACTCTGCCGAGAGATAGAAGAAGCCGGCATGAAGGACCGGGTGACGATCGTTCCCGGATTGCCTCCCGGCTCGGATCTGCTGCTGTCCGCTTACCGGGAATCGGATCTGTTTATTCTGCCCAGTGTCCATGAACCCTTTGGGATCGTTGTGCTGGAGGCATGGAGCGCGAAACTGCCTGCCATCGTTTCACAGGTAGGCGGACTTAAGACGCTGGTCGAACCGGGCAGGAATGGTTTCCACTTTGATCCTCAGGATGTCGTCTCCATGAAGACTGCCTATCACGCTGTAATGAGCAGCCGGGAGCGGATCATCCAAAACGCGTATCAGGAGGTTTTGGACCGGTACTCCTGGGACACGGTAACAGCATCTCTGGTTCGCTTTTACGAGAGCGTCAGGATGAATTTTTCCGGGCATTAGAATTCCCGGATGGTCAAATAGGCACAGTTTATAAAGAATTTAATAACAATATATTATCTGTGCTTATCAGTATGTGCCAGCGGTTAAAATATTTACTAATATCTGACTTGCGGCTCGGATGATGAGGTGCTATATTGAAAGTGTTGATTCTTGTGGTGTGGTGCCGCGGGGGTGAAGGGTGAGTACTGTTATTGTGTATGAACCCTTTAATAATGAGGATATTAATTAAACTATTTCAATTTATTAGCGCATGAAAATAAGTCCTTCAAGATCCATTCAAATCACAGCCGCGATTGGCTTGGTTGCGGTCGCAGCGTTAGTTTATGCAGGTACCTTTGAGCCTGTTATCACCACTCAGCCGCAGAGTCAGTCGGTTAAGGAGGGGGAAAGTGTGACTTTCTCTGTAACTGCCGGGAACAGCATGAATATCACGGTGCCGCTGTCCAGCAGTGTCAGTCTGGATATGAACTGGTGTCCCGCTGGCACTTTTAATATGGGCAGCCCGACGGGTGAGCTGGGTAAAGGCGCGGATGAGACCCAGCATCAGGTGACGTTGACAAGCGGCTTTTGGATAGGCAAGTACGAAGTGACTCAGGCCCAGTATGAAGCCGTGATGGGAACGAATCCCTCAGGATCCAGCAAAGCTAACTTCCCGGTGGTAAGAGTGAATTGGAGTGATTCAATGGAATTCTGCGCCAAACTGACGGCCATTGAACGTGAAGCAGGTCGTCTGCCGGAGGGGTATGAATACACATTGCCGACCGAGGCTCAATGGGAATACGCCTGCCGCGCCGGAACAACGACCGCTTTCAACAATGGGACGAATATCCCGACAGAGGAACAAATAGGTTACTATTATGATGATAATGGTAATTGGCATAAAGGTGAACCTTGTCCCAATCTGGATGAGGTGGGCTGGTACGCTTACAATAGCGGAGACTATGATAGTAATGGAAATTATACGGGTAATGGTAAGACCTCTCCTGTAGGACAGAAACAGCCGAATGCCTGGGGGTTGTATGATATGCACGGAAATGTATGGGAATGGTGTTTGGACTGGTATGGCACTTACCCGGCTGCAGCCGTGATCGATCCAATGGGAGCAGACACAGGTTTTTATCGTGTGAATCGCGGTGGCAGCATTGCTCGGGAAGCCTCTAGTTGTCGTTCTGCGGCTCGGAACGGTCCTCCCGATGGCCAGTATATCGATGCCGGCTTCCGCGTGGCACTGGCTCCGATTTATGTTTCCAAAAATATAACGATCCCTCTTTCGGAAGATGTAAATCTGCGCATGATCTGGATCGAGCCGGGCACGTTCATGATGGGCAGTCCGGAAGACGAACTGGGAAGAAAGGACAATGAAACACAGCATCAAGTGACACTGACCCAGGGCTATTGGCTGGGTAAATATGAGATCACTCAGGCGCAATATGAAGCGGTGATGGGAACGAATCCTTCCTACTACAAAGGAGCGAATCTGCCGGTGGAATGTGTGAGCTGGTATGACGCGAAGGAGTTCTGTTCCAAACTGACAGACCTTGAGATGGAAGCCGGCAGACTGCCGGAAGGGTATAGATATACTCTTCCCACCGAAGCGCAATGGGAATACGCCTGCCGTGCAGGGACAACGACGGCATTGAACAGCGGAAAAAATTTGTCTGATGAAGAGCAATGTTCCGAAATGGATGAAGTAGGCTGGTATTGGTATAATGCGGGCATAAAGAGTTATGAGAAAGGTTTGATCTGTACCCGTGCGGTAGGACAGAAGCTGCCAAATGCCTGGGGACTCTATGACATGCACGGGAACGTGGCAGAATGGTGTGCTGACTTTTATGAAGATTATCCGGCATCAGCGGTAGTTGATCCGACAGGACCAGATGCTGGCATTGAACGTGTGGCTCGCTGGGGCAGCTGGTGGAATTCCGCTTGGCCCTGCCGCTCAGCGTATCGGGGCAGCGATGCGTCCGATAACATATACACCAACTTGGGTTTCCGCGTGGCACTGGCTCCGTTCCAATACCCCTAGACGCTTTTTGAACTGAAAACAAAGATCCCCGATGTGAAACAGCACCGGGGATTTTTTTTAGCTTATCTGTGTTTATCCGTGGTTCTTTGTAACTCCATTGATCAGAACCAGCGCCAGAAGTGGGAGTGCCAGACGAGGTCCGCTCCGGCCAGAGCGGTCAGGATGTAGATGATGTGGACGAACTGCGCCTCGGAGAATTTGCGGTTCAGCCAGATGCCGGCCCAGACCCCCAGCGGCACCAGCGGGAAACAGTAAAGCCCGATCTTGAGCGTCTCCAGCGTGATGATGGCGTGCGGAGCGAAGATGGGCAGATCGATCATGCTCTGGTCGATGCAGAAGAAGGGCATCTTGAACGCGTTGATGAATGTGAAAATAAAGATCGTTGTTCCCATATAGACTTCTTTGGTCATCTTTTGCGGCAGAAGGAACATCGTCACGACCGGTCCGGCTCCGTGGGCAAAGGTAGAAGTCAGCCCTGCGGCAATGCCGTAGGGGATGCCCGTCTTATAGGAAGGGATAAATGCTTTGGCATGGCTGGTGATGTATTCGCGCCCTACCTGGAAGGCGACAAAGGAGATGGCCAGCAGACCGATGATCAGGTTCAGGTGATCCGCTGTAAAGCGCCCGAAGAGCTGTGCACCGATGATCACGCCGACGATGATGCCCGGCAGCAGGAACCAGAAGTTTTTGATCTGCCACTTTTTCCAGTAAGCGTACATACTGAAGATGTCACCTGCGCAGAGCAGCGGCAGCAGGATGCCGATGGCCTTGGGTCCGAACGCCACCACACAGATGGGCGTGACCATCATCCCCAGTCCGCCGCCGAATCCCGCTTTGGAAAGTCCAATAAAAAAGCTGCCCAGTCCTGCCAATAAATAGGGCAGATATGAATGCAATGTATCCCACATACGCTGTCCGCATCATCTACGGAAGCGGGACAAAAGAACAGTAAAAAGTTTAAGTGTGACATTGTGACACAATGTTCCAACGTGAAAAAGTGTGTCACACAATATGCGACATAATGTCTCAATTTAAGTGCTGTAAGGGGGCTGTTCATATTTGATGTTTTTGTATGTATTTTCTTTATTTTATTGATAGACAGTTGATTATAAGTATTGAAAAAGACTTTGGCATCCTTTTCGCTTTATAAAGTGCAGATGCCGGTCACGGTGACCGGTAAAATGAAAAAGAACATTTTAACGAAGAAAGGAATAAAATGAGTATGTTAGTAAAAAGAGCAAATATAAATGACTGGAACGATTTCGGATTCTTCAATCCGTGGGAGAGATTCGGACTGGAAATGAGCAAGCTGTTGAACACTCCTTTTTGGGAGGGTTCTCAATACAGTCCGCTGGAAGGCGAGGAACTTTCCACGAACCTTTTCACTGACGGGAACAATCTGATAGTCAGAAGCGGTATTCCCGGAGTCAAGCCCGAGAATATCAATGTGAATGTGAAGGATAATATCCTGACGATCGATGCCGACCGCAAGAGCCGTGAATCTACGGAAAATAAAGGGAAGAAATATCTGAGAACAGAGCGTTCCCAGAATCACTTCCACAGCACGATCAGCCTGCCGGCGGATGTCCAGGTAGATAAAGTCACCGCGGATTATAAGGATGGGGTGCTGACTGTGAAGATACCGCGCACTGAGAAAACTCAGCCGAAGCAGATCTGTGTGGCGTGCGAGTAACCCGCTGAAAATAAAAAATAACTTATAGAAGAAAGGATAAAGATATGTCTAACAACAATTTTGAAACAAAAGTCAATGTGGCTTCCAATGGAAACAACGCGAACCGCGGCGGAAATGACCGCTGCCATTGCGAAGGAAAGAACACCGAACGCAAGAGAGTGGTGATCCCCCGCGCGGATATTTACCAGTGCGATGACCAGGTCTTCCTGGAAGTGGATATGCCGGGCGTAAGCAAGGAAAACGTGGATATCCAGCTGGAAAACAATGTGATGACCATCACCGGCAAAGTCACTCCGACCCCGGAGGGCTGGACGCTGGTCCACAGCGAAAGTGCTTTGTGCGATTACAAACGCTCTTATGAACTAAGTACCGATGTGGATTTTGAGCATATCACGGCCAAGATGGAAGCGGGTGTGCTGAAGATCACGCTGCCGAAAGTCCAGGCCGCGAAAGCCCGGAAGATCGCAGTCTGCGCTTAAGCGGAAAACATTCTCGCGGGACGCTGAAAAAAGGAGGCGCGCCCCGGACTTCAAATCATTCTACAAGATATAGATTCCCTCGTCCGTCAGGACGGGGGATCTTTTTTATAAAAGTACGGAAGAGTAGAAATGAAAAACCCACCGACACACGCCGGTGGGAAAAATGAAAGGAAAAAAATGAAAGGAGAAATAACTTACGCCATTTCTACAAACACCTATGAACATAGTGATGGCGGGAGCGGCGGGGCTCGAACCCGTAACCTCTGCCGTGACAGGGCAGCGCTCTAAACCAGTTGAGCTACGCCCCCGCAACACGCCCAAAAGAGTGCCAGAAAATGCGGGGGTGGTCAACTCATTTTCATAAATTTATTCAAAAAAATTTCCAAGACTCCCTTTTTTCGCTAAAATCCCGGTGTCGGATTCCTGGTGTAACGAGTCCACGTTCAACATACTGCATGAAAATCCTGATCGCATTCAATAACTACGCGGATATTCCCTCCGGGGGAGAGAAAAACGTGGTCCTGGCCGAGGAGAAGCTCCTGCGCGCGCATGGTCATGAGGTGCTTGTCTGGGAACGGGGCAACGCCGAGATCCGGGATCTGGGATTTTGGGAGAGGCTGGCGGCACTCAGGAACAGTACCTGGTCAGAAGAACTTAAAGCAGACGCGGGGAAGGTGTTGGATCAGTTCAAGCCCGATATCTTCCATCTGCATAACTTCTGGATGCGGATGACGCCCTCGGTTTTCGAGGCCGCGCGCCTGCGTTCCATTCCTGCCGTCCACACGCTGCACAATTTCAGGATGATCTGTCCCGGCACCCAGCTGATGTACCGGGAGCATCCCTGTGAGGATTGTCTGCGGGACGGTCGGTTCAGCCGCTGTCTGATTCGTCATTGCTTTCTGGGCGGCAGCCGGTTAAAGACGTTTCTCAGTTACCGTTTGTATCGGGAGATCCGCCGCCGTCGTTTTCTGGAGGGTGAAGTGGACGCGTTTATCGCGCTGACCGAGTTTTCGCGCCGCAAATTCATCCAGGGAGGACTGGATCCGCGGAAGATTTTCGTCAAACCCAATTTCCTGGAGGATCCGCTGCCCGGAGTTCCGGCTGTCAGTGAAAAACCGGGAGCGCTTTTCATTGGTCGGCTTTCGGCGGAAAAAGGGATCGGCCAGCTGTTGGACGCGTGGAGACAGATAGACTATCCTCTGACGGTCGCGGGGCAGGGCGCTCTGGAAAACATACTGCGGGCCAGGAACGTGCCGGGTGTGACGTTTACCGGAGGACTTTCCCGTCCGGAGGTCTTGCGCCGGCTGGCGGAGTGCAGTTTTCTGATTTTCCCCTCTGTGTGGTATGAGACATTTGGTCTGACCCTGATCGAAGCCATGGCGCTGGGTAAACCGATCCTGGCTTCCAATTTAGGCGGACGGCCGGACATTATTCAGGATGGTGTTCAAGGAGTTCTGTACGATCCTTTTAAACCCGGCGCGCTGGAGGAGGGCATCCGCCGGATGATCTGTATGAGCCCGGAAGAGAGACGGCAAATGGGTCGTGCCGGGCGCGAACGCTACCTGCGGGATTTTACGCCGGAAGTCAATTACCGGCAGCTGATCGAAATTTATCAAAAAGCTATGGCAACACGTGCTTGACGGCATGGCGGATGTTCCCTAAAATGTTCGTCCCACTGTGGTGGTTTCTTTTGGGTGGCCGCGGATGGGGTAAGTTTCAAATTCGAAAGGTATCATTTGTGAATGTAAGTTTGG
>JAEEGK010020819.1_pt1 | contig 13901 bp, 17 predicted proteins | sample 8958771 | NCBI WGS metagenome assembly JAEEGK01 (sample SAMN16246547, study PRJNA631951) | gut metagenome | biome: gut microbiome; feature: rumen; material: SC-attached | host: Bos | place: Iran: Karaj | collected 2018-10 | reverse complement strand
TTCGGCAGACGGCGTGTTTTGCACGTTCACGATGTCGAGCGCATCGGACAGACCAAAGGAAAGCCGATTTTAACATCCATTATGCCGATGTTCAAAATGCTTGACCATTACGAACGTTCAGAACTTCAAGCGGCGATCGTTAACGCAATGATAGCGGCGTTTATTGAAACCCCGATGGATGCCGAGAGCTTAAACGAACTGTTTGGCGGTGACAGCAACGATTATTTGAACGCCAAAAAGGATTGGAAAGTTAAGCTCGAGGGCGGCTCGATTATTCCTATCTTCCCAGGCGATAAAATCGCGCCGTTTACGCCGAGCCGACCGAACTCCGCCTACGGAAGCTTTATTGAAAACGTTCTCCGGCACATCGGAACAGGCTTAAATATTCCGTATGAGTTGCTGTTAAAGGACTTTTCAAAGACCAATTACTCCTCAGCCCGTGCCGCTTTGCTTGAAGCTTGGCGGTTTTTTAATGGCCGACGAGCTTGGCTTGCCAATACTTGGGCAACGCCGGTTTACGAGCTGTTCTTGGAAGAAGCGGTCAATAAAGGCTTGGTGGATGCACCGGACTTTTACCAAAACCGCTACGCCTACACGCGATGCAAATGGATCGGACCAGGCCGCGGTTGGGTTGATCCGGTCAAGGAAGCTCAGGCTTGTCAGCTCCGTATGGAAATCGGGCTTTCAACTTTGGAAGAAGAATGCGCAAGCCAAGGCTTAGACTGGGAGGAAGTCCTCGAACAGCGGCTTCGTGAGAAAAACAAATTACAAGAGTTAGGATTATACAATGAAGTTAATAAATCAGACGATATGGGCAATAACGCCAGAAATGCTGCAAACCATGACCGAAATAGCGAGCGAAACGAGGAAGAGTCCTGAAGCGATCGCTAAGGAAATGGGAAGAGAAATGAGGAACACCAACGCCGTTTCAGTTCGAGACGGCGTTGCGGTTATTAAAGTATCCGGTCCATTGTTCCGATATGCGAACTTAATGACCAGAATTTGTGGTGCAACCTCTTACGAGTTGTTTGCGCAAGACTTTAATAAAGCATTACAACAATCTGAAATAAAAGCAATTTTACTTGATATAGATAGTCCAGGCGGAGAAGTAAACGGATGCTCGGAAATCTCCGACATGATATTCAAGGCAAGAGGTTCAAAACCGATAATCGCCTATGCTTCCGGTTCGTGTTGCTCCGGCGCATATTGGATAGCTTCTGCCTGTGACAAGATTTTGGCGGCCGACACCGCGATTTTGGGTTCAATCGGTGTCGTTTCCATTTTTGAAAAGGACGATGATGCCAAAACCATCGAAATTGTATCAAGTCAATCGCCGAACAAACGGCCGGATATCAACACCGATGAGGGACGAGCTAAAATACAGGCACGTGTTGATGAGCTTGCTGAAGTATTCATCGCTAAAGTGGCGCGTAATCGCGGCATTACGGCGGTGGATGTGGTCAAAGAGTTCGGCGCGGGAGACGTTTCTGTTGGACAATATGCCGTCCGTAACGGCTTGGCGGACGGCTTATCCTCTTTTGAGGACATAGTTTCAAGCCTTAATATGGAGAAAACATTCATGAATGATGAACAAAACCAAGTAAGCGCGGAGGATATTAAAAAAGCCGAGCGCGAGCGTATGGCTCAGGTGTTTGCCAGCGATTCAAGCCGCGGCAAGGAAACCACAGCCCATGCATTGTTGGCGATGACTGATTTATCGGCCGCCAACATTCTAACCATTTTGGATACAATTCCAAATGCCAAACCAAACGCTTTTGAGGTGGCTATGGCCGAATTAAAAAATCCGGACATTCAACCGGCCGCGGAAGCACAAGAAGAAACCGTTGAGGCTGTGGCTGACCGCATCGCCTCTTTAGCTAAGGGAGAATAACATGGTAGCACAAGGATTTACTGATCAAGGCGAAACCAAAGCCGACAACCTGCTTGCCGGTGAGTTTCCGCGCGTTTCAATGTTAGTGCCGATTACCGGCGGAAAATATGAACGCGGCACGATTTTAGGCTTAAAAACTGATGGCACTTACACCATTTGCACTAATGTTCCGGAAGCAATTTTGGCGGAAACCGTTGATGCTTCGACTGAGGAAAAGCAAGCGGTGGTGTATTTAACCGGCGAGTTTAACAAAGCCGCGTTAAAGGCCAATGCGGAGATTGACACGCTTATCGCCAAACTCCGTGCCAAAAGCATTTTTGTAAAAGAAAACCAACCATACTAAGGAGCATATAAATGGATATTTTTTCAACTCAAGTCCTTTCAAAAGTGGTGGAGCGTTTACATACTCCGCCTTCTTTTTTGCTTGATACGTTCTTTCCGAACGTGCAAACCTCCGAAAAAGAGGAAATCTTCTTTGATATTACCGACAGCAAACCGCGCATTTCGCCGTTTGTATCGCCGCTACTTCCTGGCAAAGTTGTTGACGGTGGCGGATATCAAACCAAATCGTTCAAACCGGCTTATGTTAAGGATAAACGCCGCTTTGATGCCAACATTCCGTTCAAACGCTTGGCCGGAGAAACCATCGGCGGCAGTTTATCAAACAACCAACGCTATGAACGAGCTCTTGCCACGCATTTGAACGACCAACTCGAAAACCTGACACGCCGTGAGGAAGTTATGGCGGCGGAAATTTTGCGCACCGGCAAGGTTATTGTTTCCGGTGACGGATATCCGGCACAAACCGTTGATTTTGGACGTGATGAGGAATTAACCAAGGCTTTGACCGGTTCTGCAACATGGGAAAACTCCAATGTTAATCCGGTAGATGACTTGGAAGATTGGGCAATTACCGTTCAAGACAAGTCCGGAGTTGTCGCCAAAACCGTGGTAATGGACCCGCAAGCTTGGAAAATCTTCCGTTCAAATCCGATTGTTCAGAAGTATTTGGATATTCGCCGCGGCACCAACAACACCATCAACATCGATCCGCATATCATCAGCGAAAGCGAAAAAGCACGCTATGCCGGTTCTATCGGCGATTTTGCGATTTGGGTTTATAACGACACCTACATCGACGATAAGGGTGTGACTTGCAAGCTCTTGCCGGAAAAGACCGTTATTTTAGGTTCTCGTGACGGCTTGGAGGGAACGCGTTGTTACGGCGCAATTCACGATGAAAAAGCCAACTGGACGGCACATCGCTACTTCACTAAGTCGTGGGTTGAGGAAGATCCGTCGGTTCGTTGGCTGTTGTTGCAGTCCGCACCGCTCGTCGTTCCGTACCGCCCGAACGCTTCCATGTTTGTTAACATCGGCTAACGGAGGTGCACATGGCAAAAGTAAGAGCGTTAATCACGTTGGTGGTAAGCAAAGGTAAGCAATTCGCACCGAAAAGCGTTTGCGATGTCAGCGAAAGCGAGGCAAAACGCCTCATTTCGCTTGGCTATGCCGAGAGCTTAAAGAAAAACACACCGCCGACAAACACGGAGACCGAAGAAGATGGCGATAAATCCGATGAAAATGGCGACAGACAGCCTGTTCAACCAGATGGGACAACCGGCGACGTACAAAAATAAGGCTATTCGGATTATCCTGACCGAACCGGATGAGATTGTGGGCGTGGGCTTTGTAAATACCCATTCCCCGTCTCATCGGGCGCGGATACGGATATCTGATGCGCCAGAACTCAAAATCGGCGACAAGATTGACACCGACGACGAAACTTTGGCCGTTCATTCCGAACCGGTCAAGGACATTCATAAATTAGTGTGGAGTTGTGATTTGATATGCGTTTGAAAGCGGCTTTAGAGGGAAAACTTGATGAACTCTTAGATAAGGAGTATCAGAATGCCGCCAAAGCCGTCACAACCGGTATTAAAACCGCAACCAACGGCTTAAAGCTCTCGCTCCGGTCACAGGTTAAAGCGGCAAAACTCGGAACTCGGCTTGCCAACACTTGGCGCGGAGACATTTATCCGAAAGCCAAGAACAGTATTTCGGCGGCCGGTGTGGTTTATACCAAGGCACAGAAAATCCTTGAGGGTTTTGAGTACGCCTCGGTTATTCGCTCGCAAAACGGCTTTTGGCTTGCCATTCCGACTTTAGCCATAAAGAAACGTGTGTTTAACAAGCGGATGACACCGGCACTTTATGAAAAGTCCAAGGGTGTGCGTTTGCGCTTTATTTATCGGGCGAACGGCGCATCGTTTTTGGTGCATGAACAGCGCAAAAAAACGATTATCGCTTTTATTTTGATACCACAAGTCAAAATGCCGAAGCTGATTAACTTTGAAACCGAGAGCGAAAAATGGCAGGCGCAAGTCCCAACTTTAATCATGGAAAACTGGAAAGATGAGTAAACGAGAACAAGTCTTAAATGCTTTATTTGCACGGTTGTCGGCTCTGCCGGATGTGGAAGTCAAGCGCAATGCCGTGTTGCCGGTCAAAATCCCTGACAACGGTCTTGTGGTGCTTCGTGACGGCGATATCGGCGAACCGGATATTTTATTGTCTCCGGCTTGCTATGTCTTTCATCACAAAGCCGAGGTTGAAGTGCTTATTCAGGAAGTTGAGGATTCCGACAATGATGCCAAGCTTGACAGTATTTTGGAGGCAATCGGCTTGATTTTGAAAGTTGATGTCACGCTGTCCGGTTTAATTGATTATATGCACGCCGATCCGCCGGAGTTTATCGAACAGCCGGTTGACGGCGGCTTAACCATCAAAGGCGCGGTTGTGCCTATTGTTTTGGAATATGTTTCAGATTCAAATTTAACTTAGAAAGGAAAAAATATGTCACGTGCATACGGGTGGAATGCCCAATTACTTATCGCTGAAGAAAGCGAATACGGCGTTATGCCGGATACCGGATATCGTCAAATACCGTTTATCTCATCGTCTCTCGACAGCGAACAAAACCTTTTATCATCCAATGTCTTGGGTTTGGGACGTGATCCGACACAGCCGTTCCAAGATGTTATCAACGTTGACGGCGACATGGCTGTTCCGGTGGATGTCCGTAACATCGGCGTTTGGCTGAAGGCTATTTTCGGTGAACCAACCACAACCGAGGCTGACGGCGTTTATACGCACGCCTTTGAGAGTGGTAAAATCGCCATTCCGAGCTATTCGCTTGAAGTCGGCTTGCCGGAGGTGCCGCAGTTTATACGCTTTTTAGGTGTGAGAGCCAACAGTATCGCCTTTAACTTCCAACGTTCAGGCGAAGCGCAAGTGACGTTGAACTTAATGGCACAATGCGAGAAAGGCTCAACAACCGCAATTGATGCCTCGCCGGATGTCTATAAATACACGCGTGTGTCGCAATTCCAAGGGTATATTAAAAGCGGTGGTGAATTCTTGGCCAACATCACGGCGGCAAGTGCCACATACTCCAACAATCTCGAAAAAATCGAAACAATCCGCAACGATGGCTTGGTGGAAGCAATTGACTTGGGTGTGGCAAGCCTGTCCGGAAGTATTTCCGCCAGATATGGTGACAATATCCTACTGGATAAGGCACGAGAAGGAACGCCGGTTGATGTGGAACTCGGCTATCAGCTAACCGATACCATGAAACTCGTGATTGAATGCCATGAGGTGTATTTGCCAAAGCCGAAACGTTCCATTGACGGCCCAGGTGGAATTGAGTGTTCGTATGACTTCCAAGGCGCAAAAAGCGAAGAACTCGGTCATATGATGACGATTAAACTAATCAACGACGTGGAGAGTTATTAATGTTAAAGTTAAAAATTAACAGAGAGCCGTATTGGTTAGAACTTGGCTACGGCGTAAAGGTCAAGGTTAAGCCTTGCACATCGGCGGTATTTTATGAGGCCAAAGCCTATATGAATGCAAAACTGGCAGATTTGGCCAAAGAATATAAAGCCAACAAAGATGCAGGCTTAACGGTGGATGAAGACATCGAAAATCCGGTCAAGCGTGAGGCTATGGCTGATAAATTTCTGCTTATCGGCTTAGGTATCGCCGGTATTTTGGAATGGCAAGGCGTTCAAGAGGCAGACAGTGAGAAAGCCGCACCGCTGACGGAAGCCAAAATCGACGAGCTATTCTCGAACTTCTGGGTGGTAGCTGAAAACTTTCGCAATCAATATTGTGGCTTGCGTGAGTTGTTGGATGCGGAAAAAAACGACTTTACGCCCGAGCCAAGTGGCACTTCGGTGACGGGCGAAGTTACTGCTCCGGATGCACAGAGTTAAACCCGCTTTGTTCTTTCCACAAATGCCGTTATACTGAAACAACGCCGCAAACGGTTGAGGGTTATCAAGCGTGGGAAGTTTTATTAAAACTCTCCGAGCCGAATCTCGAAACAGCCTTAAAAATCGCGGAAACATTGAATTTTGATAAAGAAACGCTGACGGAATTGTTGTCTGTTGGCGTTTTTGCTATGAAACAGGGATTAAATGACAGCAACAGCGAAAAAATTAAGCATACGACTTGAGGCGGTGGGCGGCGATAAGGTGCGAAGCGAGTTTAAGTCGCTTGGCACGGACGGCCAAAAGGCTTTCCGGCAAATTACGCAGGTAATCACTCCGGCAAACGACAATCTGCGTGCCTTAAGCGATACGGCAAAGACCTTTAACGGTATTTTGAAACAAACCGCCGGATTGTTTGGTGCTTACCTCGGCGCAAGCGGTTTAATGCGGACTTTCAAAGGCATTGTCAGTATAAACAAGGAATTTGAAAGCCTATCCGGCTCATTAAAAACCGTGACCGGTTCGGCTGAAGGCGCAAAGGAAGCGTTTGCCACGATTGAAAAGTTCGCTATTGAGACGCCGTATCAGTTGGAAGAAATCGTTGAGGCGTTTATTCGGCTTAAAGCTCTCGGCTTAGAGCCAAGTATGGAAGCCTTAACTTCATACGGCAACACCGCATCGGCTTTCGGGCGCGGTATTATGGACTTTACGGAAGCGTTATCAAACGCTGTGATGTTCAACTTCCGCTCGCTCCGTTCTTTCGGGATTATGGCGACCACCGAAAAAGACAAGGTTAATTTTACCTTTCAGGGCATAACGACAACTGTAGAGAAGAACGCTAAAGCGATTGAAGCCTATTTGCGCTCTCTTGGCAACGTGCAATTTGCCGGAGCCATGAAAGAGCAAATGGACACCATGGGCGGCGTGATGTCAAACATCGAGGACGCTTTCGGTAAACTCGCCCGAAACATTGGCGAAGCCGGACTGACAACCGCCATAAAAAACGCCTTGCAACAGTTTAATGATATGGTTGACGGCGCGGAAGATGCCGCGACTTCAATCGGCAAAGGTCTGACAACGGCGGTAAATTTGGCGGCAAACGCGTTATTTTTCTTGGCCAAACACGCCGATGTGGCAATAGAATTGCTGACCGTGCGATTAGGTTCAAAGGCTCTGCTTGGCGGTTTAACCTTGCTTCGCGCCGGTATCGGTTATGTTCAAGCCTCGCTTGCCGGAATGTCTTTACAGGCAAAATCGGCGATGGCCGGTATTGCTATGATGAGTAACGTGTCAAAACTGGCGGCGGTTCAGATGGGCGTGTTGGCAACGGCGGCCGGTGTTTTACGCGGTGCGCTCGCTCTAATTGGCGGCCCCGCCGGACTTGCTGTCCTTGCTTGCATGGCTCTTTATAAGTTGGTCGATAGCCATGATGTCGCTAAACGTGCGGCACACGACCATGCCGAAACGCTTAAAAAACTGCAAGATGAACTCAAAGCCACCACCGAAGAAGCGGCAAAGTTCTCGGCAGAACAGCAAAAGGATATGTCGCTTGCCGAATGGGGCTTAAAACTCAAAACCGCCAAGCAGAACATTAAAGATTTGACTGCTGAAATAAAAAATACCGGCGGTTTATCGTTTCGGATTAGGCACTCGCCAAAGTCTTTGCTTAAAGATTACGAGATTTATGCCAAAGAATGGGCGGAAACGCTCCGGCAGTCCAAAATCAGCTTAGAGCAATATGAGAAAGAAATTTGGGCGGTGGCGGCAGAGTATCCGGATTTTCAGCCGCAAGCAAAGGAAATTCAAAATAAACTGTTGCTCTTGAAAGCCGCCGAGCAAGATGCTTATAAAGCTCAGCAAGAGCTTAAATATCTTGAAAATCCGGAGTTGCGACCGAAAGAACCAGTTAAAGCGGAAACGCCGACACCGACCTTTACCACGCCGAAAACAACGGATAAATCGGCTGATAATGCTTATAAGCGCAATATTGAGGACATTAAAAACAAACTGTTGGAGCTTAAAACGCCATACGAACAAGCAATGGCCAAAGCCGACCAATGGAAAGAAAATGCACTCAAAAACTTGCGTTCAAGTGCGAGCGGTTATGAGGATTATAAAAAGCAAATCGAGCAAGTTTACGATAATATGGTTAAAAAAGCCGATGAAACAGCTCTTGCCACTTCAAAAAAAATGGAAGACGGCTTCAAGCGCGGCTTTATCGGCTTAAAAAAGGAAGTTGACGATTTTGCCACATTGGCGGAAAGCACAGTGCGAAACGCTTTTCATAGCATGGAAGATGCGCTGGTGTCATTCGTGACAACCGGCAAAATGAACATTTCGGACTTGGTTAACTCGATTGTTCAGGATTTTGCCAAGCTGGCAATGCGGCAAGCCGTCACCCAACCACTCATGGCAAGCCTTTCAGCATCGATGGGATTTGGTGCGGCGCATACCGGCGGTATTGTCGGTGCGGATAATCTGAAAACAACCTATGCCAGTCCGGCGGTGTTCTCCGGTGCGCCAAAGTTCCACAAAGGTGGCATTGTCGGCGATGAAGTGCCGATTATCGCTAAACGCGGCGAAGGTGTTTTTACCAAGGAACAGATGAAAGCGTTAGGAAACGGCGGCGGAACGGAAGTAAACGTCAACGTAAACGTCGTTAATAACGCCGCCTCGGAAGTCAAAACATCGGTATCTAAAACCAATCTCGGTAACGGCGATTTCAGCTTGGATGTGGTTATTGAAAAAATCGAGGGCGCAATCGGCAAAAACATCTCCAAAGGCGAAGGCTTATCGCCGCTTTTGGAGCAACGTTACGGATTAAATCCGGCATACGGGAGTTATAGATAACTATGCCATTGGTTGTTGATATGCACTACGGATTGTTACAACATCAACGATTTTGCACGTATCATTTGTGATTTTATAAATGATACGGTAGGTATTGCCTCCGGCATTCATTGTATAAAATATTTGGTGCAAATCGGTAAAAGAAGCATCTAAAGAGGCTTCCGGAATAATTGCTCCTTGCTCAGGAAACGTATCAAGGCTTTGAATTGTTTGTAACATTCCGTCAAGCCATTTAACGGCGGCAAGCGGATTTCTCGCATACAAATAGTCATAAGAGGCAGTTAAAATATCCTCTGCCTCTTGAGAAATGATGATTTTATACTTGTTCATGGCGAGCCTTTAATCTTGCTGATACTTCATCCAAAGTTGAAACGCGACCGGCGGAAATATCTTCCAAACCGCGCTGAATACTGAGCATTGTTTCAAGCTCATCAATTTTATCGAGTATCTGCTGATAACTCTCGGCATCTTGAACAACTGCGGCAACCTTGCCGTTAATGGTAATAAATGTCGGACGTTTAACTTGACCGAGTTTTTTGATGATCTCCGATGCCTGTTGGCGGAAGTTGCTTAAAGGCATAATATCTTCAATAATGTTCATTTTATAGACTCCTATTCTGTATTTTATTTAATACTAAATTAAATACAATAAAGAGTCAAGAGGAATTTTATATGACAACGATTACATTTCCAAAACGTCTGCCTTATCCGACCGTTGAGGGCTATTCCATACGGCCGGACGAAGCGATTATTCGTACCGATATGGAAGCCGGACCAGCGCGGCAACGGCGCAGATATACGCAAACACCGAGTAAAATCGCGGTTAAATGGATTATGTCGCCGGAGCAGTTCTGCCTGTTTGAGGCTTGGTACAAATACTATGCCAAAGAAGGTGCGGAATGGTTTGTTATCACGCTTTTAGGCGGTATCGGATTAACCGAACAAGAGGCACGCTTTACGCAACAATTTGAGGCAAGCATTATCGCCGGTCGTTTGTGGCAAATCACAACCGAGCTTGAAATCCGCGACCGTCCGACAATTACTGAAGATGCGATGCTTATTATTATGGATTCCGACTTCCAAAAGTTGGAATTCACGGTCGATAAGCTCCACATTCTCGTTCACAAATCGTGTCCGAACAAATTAAACTAAGGAAATTTTCAATGCCAAATATGCAAGAAAGATTAGATGCCGCGGTAGATAAAGCCGAGGTTGATACCGGATTATTGCACAATGTCGTTCATGGTTCAATCACAACCGAAGTGAATACCGAGGGCGGCAAAGTTCCGAGTGTCGCCAAAGTTCTTAACGATATGCGCGTTTTAATGGAAGCTGACGAAGCAATCCTTTATTTGATTGCCAACGGCGACAGCACAACCATTGTGCATACCAAAAACGGCGATGTACCAAGCGCGGCAAAAATTATTCACGACACAAAGACAGCGATGGATGCCGATGCTAAAATCTTACACGATATAGCAAACGGTGATACGACAACGGTTGTGCATACAGATAATGGTGATGTTCCGAGTGCGGCAAAGATTATTCACGACACGCAAACCGCTTTAGATGCCGATGCGCAAATTTTTCATGACATAGCCAATGGCGATGCCGACACCGTTGTTCACACCGAAAACGGCGATGTGCCAAGTGTGGCGAAAGCTATTCAAGACACTCGCAATACCATTCAATCCGGCACGAATGACCTCGTTGAACAAGCGCAGACGGCGGCAACAACAGCCACCGAACAAGCCACACAGAGTAAATCGGCGGCTTTGCGAGCGATTGAGGCCGAAACAGCGAGTAAACAAGCTCTAAAAGACGCGCAGACATGGGTTGACGGCACTGATGAGGAAGTCGCGGCTTTAGGCGGACGGCACTCGGCGCGTGAATGGGTGGAATTAGCGGAAGAAACAACAAAAGGCTGTTTTCCGACCACGGTTAGCGGTGTGGCAACGGCTAATCAGACAATTTTACCATTACCGGAAGCACTCGGCGCAATCGACCAAGTGTTGATGGTAAGCGTTGAAAACTTATCGCTTATGCCTGATACCTACACGCTTTCAAACGACGGAAAATCGGTCGTTCTGCAATATCCGTTGTCGGTAAATGAGCGGTGGTGCGTGAAATATTTAACAGATTTTCAGTCAATGGGTGCCGCTTTGGATGCTGTTTTATATGAAGATATGTGAGGTGCAAAATGGCTGAAGATAAAAGCAAAATTCCGGCATCGCGTATCGCGGTTGATACTGAGCCGGTTGTCGGTAGTGGTAATCTTATCACTTCCGATGCAGTAGCGACAGCGGTTGAGCAAGCAAAAGAGGAAGCGAAAACCGATGCCGAAGGTAACGACATCAGCAAGACCTATGCCAAGATTGCTGATGTTATTTTTTACGAAGAAATGGATTAACTCAATTTTAGGAGAAAATAAATGGCTACAAAACGCATTAAACTTAAAAACGCAAACGGCGACTACTTAGAGCCGTATACCACGAACGTACCGGACGCATCAACATCGGCGAAAGGTATCGTTCAGCTGGAAGCAACACCGACAGCAAGTTCAACCAAAGCGTTGACTTCCGGTGGTGCAAAAACCGCTTTGGATAATAAACTCGATAAAACCGCAACGGCGGCTAAAGCCACAGCAGATGCAAGTGGCAACAATATCGTTAATACCTATGCCACAAAAACAGCCTTGTCGGCGGTTGAAACAACGGCAAACACAGCCAAAAGCATTGCCGAGGGACGTGCCAGAGCTGTTTCGTTTGAATCATATTCAGCAATGGTTACGGCCTTAAATGCCGCGGCAAACACGGACTATAAGGTTGGCGATAATATCTTTATTCAGGCAAAAGAAGTGCCGGATTTATGGGTTTATTCGGTTGAAAGCACAACCTCAAGCTACAGCTATACAAACGATGACGCTCTCATTTCAGCTTTGGAAACTGGTGCTGTTCAGATTGGCTATTATAAAATTGCGGCTATGGAAACCGGCAAAGTTGATTTGACCGGATATGTTCCAACAACACGCAAGGTCAATAATAAGGCCTTAAGTGCCGATATCAGCTTAACTTACTCGGATGTCGGCGCATTGGCGGCTAACGGAACGGCGGCAAAGGCCACAGCCGATGCTTCCGGCAACAACATCGCCTCAACCTATGCGACCAAGGCGGAAATCATCACTTATGAAGAGATGAGCTAATAACGAACTTTTGTACTAACGAGACTAAAGGACTTATAATGACTATAAGGAACGTGAAACTAAAAAACCGTGCCGGTGAATACCTCCAACCGTACACGGAAAATCTTCCGACCGCGTCTACTTCAACGGCCGGAAAGGTAAAACTTGATTCAAGCCCGACTTCAGGCTCTAACAATGCAATTACTTCAGGGGCGGTTTATACCGCCCTTAATCTTAAAGCAAATGACTCTGCGGTAGCTCATAAATCAGGAAGTGAAACATTTACTGGAGTAAAGACGTTACAAGCCGGTAATGACGATGGCTGGATGATAAAAAAAGCTAATGGCGATTATACCGAGGCGGCTCCTGCGGCGCAGGTTGCCGGTGCTTTTCGGGTAACCGATAAAAATAACAAAATTATGGGTGATGTCCGATTTATTCGGACAACAGCAGGCTTGCAGACAGCGACTTTAATGGCGCGTAACGCCGTAACCGGTAGCGAAGTTAATTGCTCTATATCTTGCAATGTTGATAAAACGGGAAAAGTTTATACTGCCGCACCTACACCGGCGGCAAGCGATAATTCCACAAAAATCGCTACGACAAGCTGGGTTACCACAAAAATAAATAATGTCATAAATAGTACTTCTGGTAGTAGGAATATCGGCGAAATTATTGTCTCAACCGTTCCACTTGCTGATGCGGGACTTCATTTATTAGACGGAGCAACTATTCAAGGCAGTGGTTCTTATGCCGCCTTTGTTACTTATATGGCAGGGCTTGTTTCAACTTATCCGAAATGCTTTACCACCGAAACAACTTGGCAAAATACGGTTAATGCAAAGGGTGTATGCGGAAAGTTTGTTTACAATTCTTCGGCAAATACTATTAGATTGCCTAAAATAACCGGATTTATTGAGGGAACTGTAGATACAAATGCTCTTGGCGACTTGATTGATGCCGGCTTACCAAATATCACCGGAAAACATGGCGGTGCTGACAGCAATGATACTTCTGTTGAGGGGTGTTACTATAATGTTGGAGGTAGTACATCCGGTTCAGGAAGCGGCTCGGGCTGGAAAGTTGGTTTTGATGCCTCTCGTTCTTCCTCAATATATGGAAATTCTTCAACCGTTCAACCGCAGGCGATTAAGGTTTTTTACTATATTGTTGTTGCAACATCGGCAAAAACAAATATTGAGGTCAATTTAGATAATGTTGCTTCTGATTTAAATAATAAAGTAGATGTTTCACAATTAGCAGATTGTGAGGTTGTCGTTGAAACTTATAGAAATGGAACACAATGGTATAGATTATGGTCTGACGGTTGGATTGAACAAGGCGGCTATATTTATGTGAGTTCAAACGGGCAAGTATTGTCCTTTATGAAACCTTTTCAAGACATCAATTACATTATTACAGCGGCAGGGACAGAAGAACAACGAGGAAACGTATCATTTTACAGCAGAGGAATCAACTCTTGTAAATGTTGGACTTCTGATGATGAAACATTTAATGCGGCCGGTATAAACTGGACAGCTTGCGGATATTAAGGAGCTGATATGAAAGTTTTTGGAAATATAATTACAAAATATTATAAATACGGAAATACGGTAAATGTAACGTCTGTCGGGAGCCCGACTATATCTAATGGCATGGTTAGCGGTATCAGTTCTAAAAACTACTTAAAGATTATTCCTGA
>JAEEGK010020818.1_pt1 | contig 13901 bp, 6 predicted proteins | sample 8958771 | NCBI WGS metagenome assembly JAEEGK01 (sample SAMN16246547, study PRJNA631951) | gut metagenome | biome: gut microbiome; feature: rumen; material: SC-attached | host: Bos | place: Iran: Karaj | collected 2018-10 | reverse complement strand
TTAGAATTTTTTTATGAAATAGTAAAAATATTTATTTCTTTAAAAATGAATCCATTTAAGAAAGTATGTAAACTTAGTGCATATAGAGTAAGACCAACAAATTCAAATGAAAGAAAAAGTCTAAATGATAAAAAAAATATTCCAATTAATTTAAGAATAGAACAACAATATTTTGAAAAAAATGGAAAAAATACAGCTTTTATTTACCTCATGTCATTTCCTTATTTTCCTTTAGTTGAATTTTTTACAAATAATATAAAAGACTCAATTAATCAAATAAATTTATATAAAAAAAATGCAATATTTTTTCTCTTTGATAATTTATCTCAAATATATCAAATAGAAAAAAATGATAATTTAGCAATAAAAGTATTAAAATATTTAATAGATCAAAAAATAAATTTAAATCAAATTGATTATCAAGGAAATACATTATTTATGTATTTAATAAAAATATGGAATATAGAATTATTAAAAATATTATATAAATCAGGTATAGATATTAATAAATGTAATAAATTAGATGAAAATCCATTAATATATGAAGTAAGAAAAAAAAATTTATCAAAAGTAAAAATATTAATAGAAGAATTTAAAGTAGACATTAATTATCAAAATAATTTAAAAAGAACATGTATGCATTATTTATATAATGATGAAATTGAAAATACAGATACAGATGAATCACTTAATGATTATTTATTAAGTTTAAAACCAAAATTAGATATAAAAGATATATTAGGAAGAACACCTTTATTTTATTTATTTGTTAAAATAAATAATGAATTTAATGCAACTATAATTGATCCAATTTCATCTCTTACAAAATTATTAGAATATGAAAATGTAAATCCTGATATTTGTGATATTTATGGTAATTCACCTTTACATTATGCTAGTCAAAGAGGAAGTATTATTAGTATTTTATCTTTACTTACAAAAAATGTTCAAATTGATAAAAAAAATAATGAAAAAAATACTCCTTTAACTTATTCACTTTTATTTAAACATATTAATATTGCTATTAATCGTATTTCTCAAAATGCTAATTTGGAAAATAATGCTTATCCTTTGAAAGGAAGGAATGAAAAAGAAATTTTAAAAGAAATTTTGAAAAAGGAAAATGAACTTAATTCTAAAAATCAATTAAGTCAAAAAAATACAAATTTTTTATCTACATTGAGTCAAGCACTTAATTCTAGTTTTGAATTAGATACACAAATACCTAATATTTCAAAAGATGATAATAAAAATGATAATAATCTTGAAAATATTATTGAAGAAAATATTGATAAAAAAGATAAAAAAAAACAAAAAAAACAAAAAAATGATCAAAATAATGATGATGAAGAAAGTGATGAAGATATTGAAAATGAAATAGAAAATTCTGATATAAATGATAATAATAATAATATTGTTTTTAATGAAGATGAAGATAGTGATTATGATTCTCAAAATGAATCAGAAGAAAGTAATGATTCAGGAAATAATAATCAAAACAATAACAATTTTAAAATTAATCAGAATCATAAATATAGAATATCAAATTTTAATAATAAACAAGCTGCAGGAGGATTTGGGAATAATATTATACAATCTAATTATAATAATAATAATCCTTTTTTAAATAGAAATAATAATGGTTTATTTAATAAAAATAATAATCCTTTTCTTAATAGAAATATCCATAATTATAATAATAATAATTATTTTAATAATCCTCAAGATAAAGAAGAAGAAAAAATTAATTGTCAATATTTTCATAATGAAAATGAAAGAAAAGAAGGAATAAAATTATTTAGAATATGTATTCGAAATAATTTACAAGGAATTACATATCTTTTTTTATCAAAAAATTATCCATTAATGCAATCAGTTGAAGATTCATTTTATGAAAAAAAATTTAATTTATCAATGAAATTATTAAATCAATCTCCAAATAATAGTATTTATAATCATAAAAATATATATGGTCAAAATTTATTTCATATATTAGGAAAAATAAGTGGAAGTTCAGATAAAAAAACATTAAATAATTTTTTTGATAAATTATATTCAAAAGATATTTCACTTGATTTAAAAGATATGGAAGGTAATACTCCACTTCATTATGCAGCGAGTAATCATTTTATTGAATTTTGTCAATTTATTTTGAATAAAGGAAAAACTTTTTTATTAGATGAATCAAATAATTATAATGAATCTCCTTTTATTTGTGCTATTAAAAAAGATATTAATAATATTTCATCTCAATTAGTAAATTTACTTTTTTCTAAAAAAACTATTAATAATGTTTATATTGAAGAAAGTTTTGGTAAAAATTATAAAGTTACTTCATTACTTTATATTGTTAGATTATTATTAAAAAATCCAAATCAACTTAAAGAAAAAGGAAATAATAAAGTTTTTATTTTAAATAAATTACTTGATAATAATGCATCAATTATTGAAAAAGATATTTTTGGAAGAAATAGTTTAATATATTGTGTAATTGAAAATAATTTAGATTTATTAAAATTATTAATATCAAATGTAAAAAAGAAAGACATACCAAAAAATTTACAAGATAATGATGGTAAAACATTAGTAAGTTTATGTGTTGCTGTAAATGATTTTGGTTCTTATGAAAATACTGAAATGTTAAAATATTTATTAGACAATAACTTCAATGCAACAATTCCAGATAATAATAATAATACTCCAATAGATTTATCAGTAAAACAATCTTCCAAAAAAAATTATTCAATATTAAAAAAATATAATATTACTAATAATAATGAAAATATAGATTTATATCAAAATTATGAAGAAGAAGATAATAATTTTGAATCACCATATAATTATGAAAAAGATAGTAATGAATATTTTGAATTAATGCAAAAATTAGCACCAAAAGAAAAAAGAATAAAACTTCCAAATTTAAGTGATTATCAAGGAGAATTATATGAATTATATCAAGAAAATGATGAATATTGGGAAGCTTCTTTAACAAAAGTAAATATTCAAAATGGAGTTTATGGTGAATATATGTTTTATTTTATTCAATTAATTCATGATAAAGGTAAAGATATGTATATTGTAACTACTCAATTTGGTAGAATTGGTGATGAAGGAGAAAATCAAAGATCTCCTTTTAATTCTTTAGATGAAGCAAAAAATGAATTTGGTAAAATTTTCAAAAGTAAAACTGGTAATTTATGGGAAAATAGAGAAAATTTTGAAAGAGTTAAAGGAAAATATATGTTAATTAAATTTAATAAAGTTCAATTAACTGCAAGAGAACTTTTAAAACCTATTGATTATAATAATTGTCCTTCTTCTACAATAAAAGATAAAAATGTTCAAGAATTATTAAAAATTTTTACTGATTCTTCAATTTATTTTAAAGCAATTAGAGATAATGGAATTAATACTGAATTTTTTAATTTTTCAATGTTAAATAAAGAATTATTAAAAAAAGCAAAAGAATATATTATTGAAATTTATAATAAATTAAATGAATTAAAAGAATTAACAAATCCAATGAATAGAGTAAATGAAGATAATAAAAAAAGAGAAGAGAAAATAAATAACATAACAAAAATTTCAAATGATATAATGATCTTATCATCAAGATATTATGAATTAATTCCCAAAGAAAAATATAAAAATACATTTATTCAACCATTTGGAACAATTAATGAAGTACAAAGTGAAATTTTAATGTTAGATAATTTATCATATGTTGAAAGAGCAGTTAATATTTTATTAGGTGCACAATCACAATCAAAAAAAATAAATCCTATAGATTATGTTTATAATTCACTTCAAACAAAATTTAAATTAATAAAAAATAACACAAGTGAATATGAGACAATTGAAAAATATATTCATAATTCATCTCCAAATACAAAAGTAAAAAATATATTTTCAGTAAATAGAAAAGGAGAAAATGAAAATATGAAAAAATGGGAAAAATTAGATAATCATTATCTTCTTTTTCATGGAACTAAAATATTTAATTATATAGGTATTTTTAGTAATGGATTGAAAATTGCTCCTCCTGAAGCACCATCAACTGGATATTTATATGGTAAAGGAATTTCTCTTGCTGATGAATTTAATAAATCTATTAATTATTGTGATTCATTTTATAATAAGAATGATAAAAAAAATTATTCTTATATTTTACTCTGTGAAGCTGCTTTAGGTAAAATATATGAATGTGGTGCTAATCAATTTAAAGATTTATCATTTTTAAATGAAGGATATAATAGTTTGAAAGGTTTAAGTAATATGGGTCCTGATTTGAGTAAAAGTTTTATTTGTAATAATGGGATTGTTATTCCTTTAGGAGAAATTATTCCTTATGTAGATATGAAAAATATTGGATTTAATAGAATTCAAAGAACTCAAATGCCAGAATATATTATTTATGATACTACTCAAGTTAAAATTAAATATATTATTCAAATTGAAAACAATTAAAATTAATATTATTTATTATTTAATATTCTTAAAATATAATTTCAATTATATTTAAATATAATAATATAATATTTAATGTGAATAATAAATAATTATCAAATATCTTTCTTTTATTAATACATTGAGTTGTAATTTATATATCAAATAAAATATAATATTAAGATATATTTAATAATGATTTTATTTTTAAAAAAGGTATAAAAAAATTTAAATTAATTTTTTTTTTTTTATTATTTAAGATGATGTTTTTGAGTATTTTAATATAATTATTTATTATAAAAAATGGCTAAGTCTTCTTTCTTTGGTAGTTTATTTAGTTCTTTTTTTGGATGTATACTTTGGTTTGTTTTATTTATTGCTTTTTTAGTATTTTCTGTTCTTTCTGTTGGTTTTCCAATATTTTATCTAATTGAATATAGTAAATTTTTAAAACATTCATTACCACTTTCAAATGAAGAAATTGATAAATATTTCCTTACTCATAAAATTGAATTAGTTCAAACTGAATTTAAAACAAATATGCAAATTTGCATTTTATCTTTAATTATTGTTTTATTAATTACATGTGAAGTTATTTATTTATCTATTTATTCTAAAAAAATATATTGGATTAATTTTCAAAGATTTTTATTATTATGTATTCTTTCTTTTCTTGCATATAAAGTTAAATCATATAAAAATACTTTAATAACTTATAAAAATGTTTTACTTGAATATCAAACAAAAACTGTTATTCAAGAATTTTTATCAAATTATGATAAAATTATAAATCTTGAAACAAAAGCATTTTATCATACAATAATATTTATTTGTTTCCATTTTATTAATTTAATATGGTCACTTGGTTTTTTACAAAAGAAAACTGAGAAAAAACCTGAGAATGAACAATTAGAAGAACCTTTAAAAGATATTGATGAATAAAATATTTAAATAAAATAATATTCATTTATTTAAAATATTTAAAAGGGTAAAAAAAACACAATATAATATAATTATTTAACTAATTTAATATATTAAAAATTAAATTTTTTCAATATAAATTAAAAATTAAAATGAATTTTTCAAAAAAAAAACAAAAAATTAAAAAATATAAAAATTATTTTTTAAGTTTTAAAAAAGAACCAAAATAAAAATGTTGTATAACAACAAATTTCTTAAGAACATCATCTAAATACATTTTAATTAACCCATCAGCAACTTTTTCCCATTTTCTAACTTTAGAAATAGAATTTAAAACAGGAGCATATTCTTCAAAAGTAGCACCATGTTTAACATCTTTAATATGTTTAACACAACTCATAAATAAATTTTCATCTTTATAATCATGTAAAATATTATCATCTTTAATAAAACGAGGAGAAATTTCTTTATTACCAATAAATTGTCCAGCTCCAAAAATAAAAGGTAAAAATTGAAACTCATCAATTCCCCATACACCTCTTGTTCCAGCAGGTTCTAATAAATAATCTTGTTGTAATTTTCTAACAAATAAAATATATCTATAAAAAACACTTAAAACTAAATATGGAAAATCATCTTTTGTATAATAATTAACTTTATATAAAATATAAAGAAATAAAAGATAATTTAATTCATGTCCAGTTCCATAATCTAATCTAAATTGATTACCAAAACTATCTAAAAAATATGTTTTTAATTCTAAAGATATTTCACTTTCTTTTATATTTTCTTTTTTTGGTTTTAATATATTTAATATTATTAAATCGTATTTTTGAGAAAGTGAATCATGAAATCTTCTAAATACTGGATCTTCATATCTTTCTTCTCCTTCTTTTGGGGGATTTTCTTTAAATATTATTTCTAATTCTTCATATAATTTATCAAATCCTAATAAACATTCATTTTCTGTTTTTTTTACATCTGATATTTTTATTCCTTTTACACTTGATTGAAGTTCTTTTATAAAATCTACTACTGATTGATGTGCTGGACTTTGTAAAAATTGGTCTACTAATCCTGGAATATTTCCTAATTTTTTTGCTTCCATAAATTGATGTTCTGATTTTTGCTCCATTGTTAATTAATTTTAAAAATATATTTTTTTTTTTTATTTATTTTTTAGTTTTTTTATGTTTTATTTTTTTTAGTTTTTATTTCCCAATTTATAAATTTTAATTCTTTAAAATTATTAATTTTTGGATAAATTATTTAATTAAAATTAATTAATATATCAATTGAAATTAAAATTCTAATTTATATACTAATGTTTAAATTATAAAAAATATATATTATAAAATAAAAATAATATTTATTATTCATTTTTCTTTTTTTTTAAGTTTAGATTTAGCTTGTTGTTCTTCAATCCTTTTTAATTCAGCTTGAAGGGCTTCTAATTCTTTATCTTTTTCATTTATTAAAATATCAATATTTCCTTTTTCTAAAAATGAGGAATCATATCTTTCTAAATTTTTATTTGTAAATGTTATAATATTTTGATTATTTCTTTTTGGTAGTAATGCTGATCTTTTTAATTTTGTTTTGTTATAATTATTTTTATCATTACTCTTTGATGTATATTTTATTTCTTCTATTTTATTTTTGCTATGGAAAGAATTATTATTATTATCTATTGCATTTATAAAATAATTCCTTTTGATATTATCATTTTTTTTTTCATTTGATTTTTCTTTTTTATCTCTTATATCTTTATATAATTTTTTTGATAATTCTAAATTACTATTAAATATAAAATAAAAACAATTTTTTAAATCTAATATTTTATTTGAAATTTCATTTTCAATATTTTCATCATTAATTGAATTATTATGCAAATCTTTTAATAAGTTTTCATTTTTTGATATTTTTTCTTTAATTACATTTAAATTATTTTCAATTTGTGAATTTGTTTCATTAATAAAACATAAATTAAGTTCATTAATTTCTTTTTGTAATTTTAATAAATTTTCTAAATTATTTGATAATTCATCTTTCAAATTATTTTTAGAATTTTCATATTTCTTTGTTAAATTATTTAATTCTTCAATTTGCTTTTTTGAATTTTTTTCATTTTCAGATTTTAAATTATTTATTTCATTTATTAATTCTTGACTTTTTTTTTCTAATTCATTAATTCTATTTTCCTTACTTGAAATTTCTTTTTTTAATTTTGCATTTTTTAAATTCAATTCATTATTATCTTGTAAAACATTTTTATATTGTTCATTTTCTTTTTTATATTTTTCAAGTACATTTTTATCAAAAATATATTTATTAAGTTGCTTTAATAAATTTTTTAATATAGAATTTACATCATTTTTAGCTATAATTGAAATTGAAATTCCTAATTTAGTTAAATTATTTTTAATTTCTTCTTCAACTAATAAAGGTGTTTGAATTGAAATTGATTTTGTATTATTTTTTTTGAATTCTTTATCTTGTTTAAATTTTTCAACTTGTTTTTCAAAATCTTCATTATATTTTCTTAAATTCTCTATTTCTAAAAGCAAATTCTCATTTTTTTGAAGAGTATCAGATAAACTTGTCATTATTCCTTCTTTTTCTTTTAAAATTTCTTCTTTTTCTTCATTAAGTTTTTTATTGTTAAATTTTAAATTATTATTTTTATTTTTAAGTTCTTGAATAATTTCTTCCTTAGAAGCATTAATTTTATCTAATTTGTTAATTAAATCATTATATTTATTTTCTTTATTTTTTATTTCTTCATTATAATAATTTTGTAAATTTTCCATATCATTTTGTAAATTTATATTAAAATTAGTTAATTCTTCAATTACTTTTTTTTGTTTTATTAAATCTTCATTTTCTTGATTTATTTTATTATTATTTTCATTTTTAATACTTCCAATTAATTGTTCAGTATTACGTAATTTTTCCATAATATTATTTTTTTTAACTTCAATTATATTTTCACCACTTTTCAACTTTTCATTCTCTTCACAAACTTTATCATATTCAATTTTTAATTTAATATAATTATCATTTAATTTATCATATTCTTCTTGTAATTTAATTAACTGTATTTGATAATCTTCAGTTTGATTAATAATAGGTTTATTTTTAACTTTCATAGCTCTTGCACCAAAACTTAAAGAAGAAATAGTTTCTTCAGTATTATAAGAAGAAGGACTAATAGTAACAATTAAACTTGTTTTTGCATTTCCACCTAAACTCTCTTGTAATATTCTAGTTAATTTACTATCTCTATATGAAACATGATTATTTTTAGGATCAATTAATGCTTGAATACAATTTCCTAAAACTAAAAGTGAATAATTAATTTTTTTAGCTTCTTTTAATCTATCTTCTTTTGCATTTGTCTTAGTTACTCTTTCACTTCCTGCAAGATCAACTAAATATAAAAAACTTTCATTCATTACATGTAAATTACTTTCTTTATCATTAAATTTTTTTTTTATTTTTACTATTAATAAAGCATGAGAACGACTTGAAGTTGCATTCATTTTTGTTTCTGCTGTTTTTCTATTTTTTTCTCCTTCTACAAATGCTTCTGCACATTCTTTTGTTGATTCTACTTTTATCCATTTTACTCCTTCTAAATAAACTCCTTTTTCTGGATCTTCTCTTATTTTTACTTCATTATTTGGTTCAAATAAATCTCCTATTAATTCTAAATAAATTTGAATAAATGATATTTCTATTGAAAATCTTATTTTTTCATCTTCTTTTTGAAAATCTTTTATTTTTTTAAATATATAATCAAATGATCTTGGAATTATTCCTTTTTTTTCCTCATCTAAAAATTCTCCTACCATTGTATATGTTTTCCCTGTTCCTGTTTGACCATATGCAAATATTGTTCCGTTGTATCCTTCTAATACTGAATCAACTACTTTTTTTCCTGATATTTCAAATATTTTACTTTGATTTGTTGTTTCTGGAAATATTGTATCAAAGCCAAATTTTTTTTTTTTATCGAATTCCTTTTTTACTATTTTTTTTTATTTTGTTATATATATTATATATATATTTTTTACCTATCATTAAGTTATTTGTTGTATCTATTTGATCTATTGGTGATGTATTATCTTTTAATTTTTCATCTTCGGAAAATGGACGAATTCTTACATAGACTAATACTCTTTCGTTTTTTATTTGATCTTTGATATTTTTATCTTTGTTTTTCATATTTATATTAATTACTTAAAAAAATATTAATTTTTTGGGTTTTTTATATTAATTTTTTAATAAATTTATTTATTTTCTCTAAATTAATTTAAAGGTAGTTATTTATTTAATAAATAAAATAAAAAGCATATCAAATTCAATAAATTATTCATCATAATCTAATCATAAATACAATTTATATATTTATTTTATATCTATAAATCATTAAATTGAATTTATAATAATTAAATATTGATTAAATTGAAGATTTGATTAATTCTTTTTAGGATTTTTTTCCAAAACTTTTTTCATAATTTCTTCTAATTGTCCAACTAATTCATTTTTCTTATTTATATCAGTTTCTAATTTGATTTTTTTAAGTAATTCTCTTGGATCACCATCAATTCCTTCTAAATTTAATTGTTCAGTTTCTAAAATATTTGCAATTTTATCAATTTTCTTTTTTAATTTTTCATTTAAATCACCATCTTCACTTTTCATTTCTTTTAAATGAATTAAAGATAAATCAGAATTACTTTTTTCATCACTTCTTTTACTTCTATTTGTATTATCTTTTGGAGTTTTTCCAGAATTATCATCAATTAAATTATTTTTTGTATTATTTGCTGAATCATCCATATGAGAATCTGAATCTTCTTCATTTTTTTTACTTCTTTCACTTTCTATTAAATGATTATGATTTGAACTTTTATCTGAATTTTTACTCTTTTTTTCTTCATCTTTTTCCTTTTCTTTTTCTTTATTTTTATTATTTGCTTTATTCATTAAAGTTTCAAATTCTTTTATCATTTTATTTTTTTCTTCATTAAATTTTAAATACTTCATTAAACTTTTATGTAAGAAATTTTCAATAAATTCTTTAAAATTAACTGATAATCTTAAAAAATCATTTTTTTTCAAAACAAATAATTCACAATTTCTACTTTTAATCTTAATATTAAAAGTTAATTTTTCATTTAAACACATTTCAATTTCTCCAAAATTATTATTTTTCTTAATTTCTCTAATTTCTTTCTCACCATATTTCTTATCTAAACAAAAAATAACAGTTCCTTTTGCAACAAAATACATTTCATCAATCATATCTTGTACTTTATACAAATAATCATTTTGAGAAAATTTAACTGGTTTTAATAAAGGAGCAACATAAGCAAAAAAATCACTAGGTTGATCTCTAAAAAAATATAAATTTTGAATAACTTTATCATGCATAATTTGACTTAATTCAATTCTTAATTTATTAGGTAATTCTTGTAAAAAATTCATTTTATCTTTTTGATTTCTACTCAAATCATATTTAATAACTTTTCTAACTTTATCATAAATTCCTTGATTTAAATTAAATTCTTTTTTAATAGAACTTAAAATTTGTAATTTTTGATTCATTTCTTCAGTTTGTTGATCCATAGTAGAAACAATAGAACTTAAAGAACCAATAGCAAAAGAATATAATAAAACACCAAAAGACATAATAAATAAATTATAAACTCTTTCAAGTGTAGTTCCAGCAGAAATATCACCATAACCAACAGTAGTAACAGTTGTTAATGTCCAATAAAATGATATTATATATAATTCTACATTTGAACAATCAACATAACCTAAACGAACTACCCAACAATCTGGATCCATATCTTGTAATTTTGCAGTAAGAAACCAGAAACATGCACATAAATGATTCATTAAGAAAAATAATAATACGAAAAATAATAATCTTTCTATATTTGCATTTATTTTTAATTTTTCTAAAAAATATTTTGTTACATGATGTACATTTCCTTTACTATTCATTTTTGTTATTCTTAATAATTCAATACATTTAACTAATCTATATGATTTAGGTAAAACTGAATATTTTGTTATATTTTTTTTATCAATATCAATAAATAATGTAAATGGAAATATTGCTAAAACATCAATAAAAAACCATCCTTTAAGATATCTCATTACAATTTTTTTATGATTTTTAACTAAATTTTCTTCACTGTCAGTATAAGCAGAAAAGAAAGTTAAAATAATATCAATTGCTAAAATAACAATAACAATAATATCAAACCAAGAAAAACCAAATTTTTCTAAAAAAGCAATTTCATAAGGTGTATGAATAGCACTATACATAATAATAACACTTAATAAAAGATCCCAAAATTTTTTATATGAAGTATCTGGTAAAATAATCCAAGGAACTTCTTTTTCATTATCACTTTCTTCATCTTCTGTATCAGTATCACATATTTTTTCTCTTTTATATAATTTTCTATTTATTGCTTCATTATTTTGTACTTGATTATCAATTTCTTCTTGTTCATCATCATAATCATCATTATTTTGTGATTCATTTTCAGATTTTGAAATTTCTTCTTCATTTTCATCTTTATCTACATTTGTTCCTTTACTTTTTACACTTTTACTACCTACACTTTTTGATTCTTCATTTAATTTAAAACTTTTATGACTTATTCCATCATTATCATCATCATCTTCTTTAAAACTTTTTTTACTTACTACACTATTTTGAAATGATTTTATTGTCCTTTTTGAATGAAGTTTTGGCTTTTGATTTCCTTTTGATATTCCATTTTGTGGAGGAGATGATGTTAAACTTTTAATTGAACGTAAATTATTTTGATTTGTATTTAATATTTTAAAGGTATTTGATGGATCTGTTGTTAATGGTTTCATACTATCATTTTGAGAATTGTTTATTGAAGTTGAAAGAAGTTTATCTGTTTCATTTGTTTTTAATTTTGACATTTTGGATATTTTATTATTTTTTCTTTATTTTATATTTTTTTAATAAGGCATATATAAAATAATTTGAAATTTTTATTTATTTAAACAATATCAAAAAATTAATTTATAAAATAAAAAAATTATTCTAAAATCATAAAATAAACTTTCATTTTATCAGAATCAATAATGGGTAAAGCACAAATAAGACAATATGAAATATATTTTAAAAGTAATTCCTTAATAGCATCTTTTTCATATTTTTTAAGTAAATTCCAAACAGCTTCTTCTTCATTATTAATAGGACATTCAACATAATAATATTTATAATTTTTAAAATTTGTAAAAAAAGCGTCATAAACATCTTTTAATAAATCTTCATCATCTCTTGGAGTAGCATAAATATTCATTAATCCTTCTCTAAATTGATAAAAAAAAAAATTTTCTTTAATTAAAGCATTTGGTTTAATTTGAGTTTTTTCAACTTCTTTTAATAAATTACTAATTTTTTCTTCATTAACTTGATTAATATAATTACTAGGATATAATCTTACATTATCAAACATTTCAAAAATTTTATCTGATTTCTCATCACTTATTTCATAAATTCTATCTTCATTTACTATTTTTATTTCATTTTGTGGTGTTGCTTTTGTTTTTTGATTCATAGCTTTTTTATTTATTGGTTTAAATTCATATTCAAAATTTTGGTCACTTCCATCAACTTCAACTATTTCATTTTTATTATTATTTTCATTTTTTTCTTTGTTTTTATTTTCATCAAATTCAACTATTTCATTTTTTTCTTTGTTTTTATTTTCATCATTTGCTTTTTCTATTCCATCTTTATTATTGCTTTCATTTTCATCATGACTAATATTTTTATTTTCATTTTCATTATCTTCTTCTATTTTATCTGTTTTTCCTAATTGATTTGCTTTTAAATTTTTCCTTTTTTCTGTATCTATTGTATTATCACCACCTTCTAATGTATGAATTTCGTTTGTTATTCTTTTCTTTTCTGAAAATGGCTCATTTATATTTTGAGAGACTTTAAAATCTTTATTGTTATCTACATCAATTGTCTCTAAATCATCGTTTTTCTTAGCTATGATTTCATTGCTTTTATTTTCCTCTACATTTGGACGCATACAACATGACAATTTTAATCCCATTGCTCAAATCGTTAATTTAATTTATTATATTTTATTTTCTGAAAAAATATATTTTTATTCTAAATATAAAAAAAATCAAAAATTTATTTTAAAAAAAGAAAAGATTGAATTATTTAAATCTTTCATTTTTAGACATTTAATTGATGAATATATTGATTAATTAATATAAATAGATATTTTTTTTATTTAAATCTATTTTTATTAAAAAATTTTATTATAATTATTTATAATATAATTTATTAAAAGTAAAAAAAATTATAAAATAATAAAAATAATAAAAAAATAAACAAAAAAAAAAAAAAAAAAAAAAAAAAAAAAAAAATAAAAACCCCAAAAAAGAAAAAAAAAAAAAAGAAGAAAAGAAAGAAGAAGAAAAAAAAGAAGAAGAAAAGAAAGAAGAAG
>JAEEGK010020817.1_pt1 | contig 13903 bp, 5 predicted proteins | sample 8958771 | NCBI WGS metagenome assembly JAEEGK01 (sample SAMN16246547, study PRJNA631951) | gut metagenome | biome: gut microbiome; feature: rumen; material: SC-attached | host: Bos | place: Iran: Karaj | collected 2018-10 | reverse complement strand
CAAAGCCCGACGAGCAACGTTTTAATAGTAGTAAATTTTTTCATTTGATTTGTTATTAATTAATAATTTGAAAATGTTAGAAGTCTTCTTTTGCGGGGCAAAGGTAATAATAATAGGTGGGACAGCCAAACATTTCTCGTTTTTTTTGTCGGCGAGTAGCAAAAAAGCAGAGCGAAAGTCAAAAATCAAAGGGCGGGTAACTCGGCGTGAGATACGGGGGCACAAAGTAATTATCAAAAAAAATTTGCAGGTATCATCTTTTATTACTATCTTTGCACGCGAATAGTAATGAGAACCTAAAAACGACTATCTATGAAAAAGAAAAGAATCCAGTTCAGTCTCGTCTATAGAGACATGTGGCAGTCGAGCGGCAAGTTCCAGCCGCGCAAGGACCAGTTGGAGCGCATAGCGCCGGTGATTATCGACATGGGCTGCTTCAGCCGCGTCGAGACCAACGGCGGCGCCTTCGAGCAGGTGAACCTCATGGCGGGCGAGAACCCCAACGCGGCAGTCCGCGCCTTCTGCAAGCCGTTCAACGAGGTGGGCATCAAGACCCACATGCTGGACCGCGGCCTGAACGCCCTGCGTATGTACCCCGTGCCCGACGACGTGCGCGAGCTGATGTATAAGGTGAAGCACGCCCAGGGCGTCGACATTCCCCGCATCTTCTGCGGACTGAACGACACGCGCAATATCATTCCCTCGATCAAGTGGGCCAAGGCCGCCGGCATGACGCCGCAGGCCACGCTCTGCATCACCACCTCGCCGGTGCACACCGTGGAGTACTACAGCCAGATTGCCGACGAGGTGATTGCCGCCGGTGCCGAGGAGATCTGCCTGAAGGACATGGCCGGCATCGGCCAGCCCGCCATGCTCGGCCAGCTGACGAAGGCCATCAAGACGAAGCATCCCGACATCATCATCCAGTACCACGGTCACTCGGGCCCCGGCCTGTCGATGGCCTCGATCCTCGAGGTGTGCAACAACGGCGCCGACATCATCGACACCGCCATCGAGCCTTTAAGCTGGGGCAAGGTTCACCCGGACATCATCTCGGTGCAGTCGATGCTGAGGAACGAGGGCTTCGAGGTGGCCGACCTGAACATGAACGCCTACATGCAGGCGCGTACCTTAACTCAAGAGTTCATCGACGACTGGCTGGGCTACTTCATCAACCCCGCCAACAAGCACATGTCGTCGCTGCTGCTCGGCTGCGGACTGCCCGGCGGCATGATGGGCTCGATGATGGCCGACCTGGGCGGCATCAAGAAGATGATCGACAAGCTGCGCGCCGCGAAGGGCGAGCCCGAGCTGACGATGGACGACATGCTGGTGCGCCTGTTCAACGAGGTGGAGTACGTCTGGCCGCGCGTGGGCTATCCCCCACTGGTGACGCCGTTCTCGCAGTATACGAAGAACATTGCGCTGATGAACCTGCTGACCATCGAGCAGGGCAAGGGCCGCTACGTGATGATGGACGATGCCATCTGGGGCATGATCCTGGGCAAGTCGGGCAAGATTCCCGGCACCATCGCCCCCGAGCTGGTCGAGCTGGCCGAGAAGCAGAAGCGCGAGTTTACCGACGTCGACCCGCACACGCTCATCCCCAACGCCCTCGACACGTTCCGCAAGGAGATGGACGAGCAGGGCTGGGACTACGGTCAGGACGACGAGGAGCTCTTCGAGCTGGCCATGCACCCCGAGCAGTACCGCCCCTTCAAGAGCGGCCAGGCCAAGAAGCAGCTGCTCGCCGACATACAGAAGGCGAAGGACGCCCGGCTGGGCGGCGGCCCGAAGATTTCGCAGGAGGAGATCGACGCCCTGAAGCACGCCAAGGCCGACGCCGTGAAGTCGCCGCTCAGCGGCCAGCTCATCTGGAGCTTCGGCGGCGAGGGCGTCATGGCTCCGTGCATCGAGCCGTTCATCGGCCAGCAGTATAAGGAGGGCCAGACCTTCTGCTACCTGCAGACGAAGTGGGGCGAGATAGTCGAGATTCCCGCTGCCCTCGGCGGCAAGCTCGTCGACATCAGCGTGAAGCCCGGCCAGCAGATCCGCCAGGGCGACACCATCGCGTGGATTGAGCGGCCTTCGGCCTAGTGAAGAGTGAAGAGTGAAGAGTGAAAAGTGAATTTTCAGGTTATCATCGACAAATACTATCCTGAGGACGACGACCTGCGGCGACTGCTCCTGAAGCACTCGCGGCAGGTCGCCGACCGCTGCCTGCTCATCTGCGACCGCCACCCCGAGCTGCGCATCGACCGCGAGTTCGTCGAGGAGGCCGCCATGCTCCACGACATCGGCATACGCTGGTGCTCGGCTCCCTCCATCTTCTGCTACGGCACCGAGCCCTACCTGCGCCACGGCCCGATAGGCGGCGAGGTGCTGCGCCGCGAAGGCTGGGAGCGCCACGCCCGCGTCGCCGAGCGCCACACGGGAACCGGCCTCCCGGGCTTCGAGCCTGAGTACATCGAGGAGCAGGTGGTCTGCTATGCCGACAAGTTCTACTCGAAGTCGCATCCCGACCGCGTTCTCAGCGTGCTCGAAACGGCCCAGAGCCTGGAGCGTTTCGGCCACGAAGGCGTGGAAAAGTTCCTGGGCTGGGCAAAAATGTTTGAATAAGAGACGTTAAAACTATTGTCCTTTAACTCCCTTTAACTCCATTAACTCCTTTAACTCCTCAAAAAGTAGTACCTTTGCACCCGTGAAACAGAAAACGGTCATCCTTCTGATGTTCGTTGCCTTTCTCTGTATGTGGGCATGCACGCCTTCGTCGCTCCGCCGGGATAACAGTAAGGAGCAGTCGAAGGCTGTCAGCGATTTACCCCTGCCCGATGCTGTTCCACTCGACACGCTGATAGAGAAAGTCCGTGAGAACGTGCCCGATGCCATAGCCGAGTCCGTGGCCGAAACCGTGGCTCAGTCCGTGCCCGATTCCGTGCTCAAGTCCGTGCCTGAGTCCGTGCTCAAGTCCGTGGCTGAAACCGTGGCCGATTCCGTGCTCAAGTCCGTGCCTGAGTCCGTGGCTGATTCCGTACTCAAGTCCGTGGCTGATTCCGTACTCAAGTCCGTGGCCGATTCCGTGCTCAATTCCGTGCCCGAGTCCGTGCTCAAGTCCGTGGCTGAAACCGTGGCCGATTCCGTGCTCAAGTCCGTGCCTGAGTCCGTGCCTGAGTCCGTGGCTGAAACCGTGGCCGCCGGCGCCGATGCCCTGAAGGAGGCCCGGCAGAAGGCCGAGGAGGAGGCGCGCCAGCTTGACCGTGCGGCGCTCGACTCACTCATCGGCAAGACGGGCGGCGAGGCCGCCGCCAAGACCAAGCGCGACACGACGACGATGGACTCGCTGGAGCTGGCCATCTATAAATATAACAAGGTGGTTGACGACTCGCTGGCCCTCGACAGCGTGAACCGCGCCCGCAAGAACGGCATCGACGCCCCCGTGAGGTACTCGGCCAACGACTCGCTGACCTACGAGGCCGGCTCGGGGACGGCCCACCTCTACGGCGACTCCCACGTGGAGTATCAGAACATGGACCTGAAGAGCGAGAAGATATACATGGTGCTCGACAGCTCGCTGGTTCACGCCACGGGCATCATGGACTCCACCACCAGGCGGCTGACCGGCACGCCCGTGTTCAAGATGGGCAGCGACGAGTACCAGAGCGACACGATGGCCTTTAACTTCAAGACGAAAAAGGGCCTTATCACCCAGGTGTATACCGAGCAGGAGGACGGATTCCTGACCTCGGAGCTGTCGAAGCGCGGCGGCAACGGCGAGCTCTTCCTGCAGCACGGCCGCTACACTACCTGCGACGAGCCTCACCCCGACTTCTACATCGCCATGTCGCGCGCCAAGGTGCGCCCCGGCAAGGATGTCGTCTTCGGGCCGGCCTACCTAGTGGTCTGCGACGTGCCCTTGCCGCTGGCCGTTCCCTACGGCTTCTTCCCCTTTACCAAGAACTACTCCAGCGGCTTCATCATGCCCACCTACGGTGACGAGTCGGAGCGCGGCTTCTACCTGCGCGACGGCGGTTACTACTTTGCCATCTCCGACAAGATGGACCTCAAGCTCATTGGCGAAATCTACACCAAGGGCTCGTGGGGACTCTCGGCCACGTCGAACTACAACCGCCGCTACAAGTACAGGGGCTCGTTCCTGCTGAGCTACCAGAACACCATCCGCGGCGAGAAGAACCTGCCCGACTTCGAGCGCACCACCAGCTTCAAGTTCGTCTGGACCCACAACCAGGACTCGAAGGCCAACCCCTTCTCGACGCTGCAGGCCAGGGTGAACTACGCCTCGACGAGCTTCGAGCGCAACAACCTCACGTCGATGTACAACCCCCAGGCCCTGACGCAGACCATACGTACGTCGTCGGTGTCGTACAACACGCGCTTCTCGAGCCTCGGCCTCTCCATCTCGTCGTCGATGGAACTGAGCCAGAACATGCGCGACTCGTCGATCAGCATGACGCTGCCCCGACTTAACATTGACCTCTCCCGCTTCTACCCCTTCAAGCGCAAGAAGATGGTGGGCAAGGAGCGCTGGTACGAGAAAATCTCGATGAGCTACCGTGCCGACTTCAGCAACTCCATCAACACCAAGGAGGACAAACTGCTGCACTCCGACTTCCGCCGCGACTGGAAGAACGGCATCACCCACACCATTCCCATCAGCGCCAACTTCATGTTCCTCGACGTCATCAACATCAACCCCTCGTTCAACTTCAGCGACAAGACGGGCTTCATCAAGGCCCATAAGTACTGGGACGAGAAGACGCAGAAGGAAATGACCGACACCGTGACGGGCTTCTACAACGTCTACAACTGGAGCATGAACATGTCGGCATCGACAACGCTCTACGGTATGTACGTCCCCAACCGGAAACTCTTCGGCGACAAAGTGCAGGCCATACGTCACGTACTGACGCCCACCATATCGTTCCAGTACGCCCCGAACTTCAGCGTCGACCGCTACGGCTTCTACGACTACTACCAGAAGACCGATGCCGACGGCAACGTCACCATGGTGCAGTACTGGCCCTACAGCGTCGCAAACATCTCGCAGGCCAGCCAGAGCCGCACGGGCCGCATAGGCATCGACCTGAAGAACAACCTCGAGATGAAGGTGCGCACCCGCGACGACTCGGTGAAGAAGGTAAGCCTCATCGACGAGTTCTCGCTGCGCACGGGCTACAACCTCGCCACCAAGGTGAGGCCGATGGACGACGTGAGCACCACGCTGCGCATCAAGTTCTCGAAGAGCCACACCCTCAACCTCTCGCTCACCTTCGCCAGCTACGTCTACGAGGCCGACTCCGTGGGTGCCACGCCACGCCTCAGCGAGACCACCACCTACTGGGAGAAGGGTAAGATAGGCCCCTTCAGCCAGATCTCGAAGAACTTCTCCTACACCATTGATAATACAAAGGTAAGCAAGCTGTTTAAGTGGCTCCGCGGCGAGCGCGACGAAAAGCCGGGCAAGGACAAGGACAAGACCGACACCGAGGAGGAACTGGAGGAGGACAACGCACTCGAGAGCAACATGGACCTCGACCTCGAGAAGGGCAAGCGGGCCGCTAAGAAGGAGAACGCCGGCAAGGCCGAGACCGACGACGACGGCTACATGACGTTCAAGCTGCCCTGGTCGCTCAGCTTCGGCTACGGTATCAGCATGCGCGAGAGCCGCGACAAGGAGAAGTTCAACTACAACACCATGCGCTATCCCTACGAGTTCACCCAGAACCTGAACGTCAGCGGCAACATACGCCTCTCCGACGGATGGAACATCTCGTTCTCGAGCGGTTACGACTTCGAGAACAAGAAGATTTCGATGACCACCGCCGCGCTCAGCCGCGACCTCCACTGTTTCAACATGTCGTGCTCCGTAGTGCTCGCCCCCTACGCCAGCTACAACTTCTCGTTCCGTTGTAACGCCTCCACCCTGACCGACGCCCTGAAGTACGACAAGCGCTCCAGCTACTCCAACTCCGTGCAGTGGTATTGATTGCTGAAAAAATTGGAAAATCCTTGGCCGTCTGGATAATTTTTTTTATCTTTGCGGCTGATAACTATGTCGCTGGCTTTTGACAAGACAATGACGAATAACTAAATACAGATAAACCTATGAAAATCAATCAGTTACTGATACCACCCCCTGTTTCGGGGACTGACGTAGCGAAACAGGGCTTCGGTCTTCACCGCATCTTGTGCCTCGCGGCACTTGTCGTTAACCTTTTTGCCGTCGGCGGCGTGTGGGCCGACGTTGAAATCAACGAGACGAACTTCCCCGACAGGAACTTCTGCAACTATGTGAGGGATTACTGCGAGTACGAAGTCATGGACGGGGTGCTCACCAACAGCGAGATAGCCCAAGTGAAGGAGATCAATGCCACCGATATGTCCATCAGCAACCTCAAGGGCATAGAGTTCTTCACCGAACTGAAGGAGCTGAACGTCTTTGGCAACTATCTGGACAAGCTCGACCTCTCGCAGAACACTAAGCTCGAAAGGCTGGACTGCGGCAGCAACCAGCTGACCTCGCTCGACCTCTCGAAGAATACCGAGCTGCAGATGCTGTTTTGTTCCAATAACCAGCTGACCTCGCTCGACGTCACGAACAATGCGAAGCTGCGCTATCTCTATTGCTCGGGTAACCAAATTGATGCCGCTGAGATGAGCAAACTCGTAGCGGGCATGCCGACGTACCAAGGGACTACGGACAGCCCTTTGGGGCAGTTCCAGGTGTTCGACAACTCGGTCGACGACCAAAACATCATCACCGCCGCGCAGGTGAACGCCGCCAAGGCCAAGAACTGGCGGGTGACGGCATGGTCCAGCAACGGCGGCCAGCAGGACTACGAGGGCTTCAGCGGCTATACCATTAATGAAACGAACTTCCCTAACGCGACATTCCGCTCTTATGTCAGCAGCAAATGCGACACGAACAGGGATGGCATCCTTGGTATCGAGGAGATTGAGGCGGTGACGAAGATAGACATTAGCTGGGTCTTTTATCAGAATCTGACCGACCTCACGGGTGTACAATACTTTACTGAACTGACATCGTTGAATTGCCACAAGCTCAACTTGACCACCCTTGATGTGTCGAAGAACAAGAAACTGACAAAGCTGGATTGCGGTTACAATACGCTGACTTCGCTTAATGTATCGGGCTGCACGGCACTGACTGAGTTGGATTGCAGTAGTAACCAGCTGACTTCGCTTGATGTTTCGGACTGTACGGCACTAACAATTCTGAATTGTGACATAAACAAACTGACAGCTCTTAGCGTTTCGAACAACACAGCACTAACTACGTTGAATTGTCAGCAAAACCAGCTGACCGTTCTTGACGTGACGAACAACACTGCACTGACCTCGCTTGACGTCTCGTACAACAAGCTGAACGCCCTTGATGTCTCTCATAACACGGTACTGACATTTCTGTATTGCAGCCATAACCAGCTGACCACCCTTGACGTGTCGAACAACAAGGCACTGACATCTCTGAATTGCGGTCACAACGATGGTGTAACGACGCTGAATTGCAGTAACCTGCAGTTGACCGACCTTGATGTTTCTGGATGTGAGGCACTGACAACTTTGGATTGTAGCGGTAACCAGCTTGACGGGATTGGTACCAGTGGGTGGGGGCTTTCATCCTGCCAGGCTATTAACAAGTTGTATTGTTACAACAATCAGATGTGGGGTGAAAATTTGAGTAATCTCGTAGAGTCATTACCCACGACGGGCGGCGAGCTTTACGTTTACGGCGACGAGAACACTGAGGGCAACGAGATGACTACCGTGCAGGTGTATGCCGCTAACGCCAAGGGCTGGCAAGTGCTGTCGAAGGATGGCTCCCCCTATAATGGTATGGATCCTGGTCTTGCTATCGACAAGACGAATTTCCCCGATGACATTTTCTGCAATTACGTTAAGAATAATTGTGACTTGGACAAGGACGGCTATCTCACTGAGAAGGAGATACAGAGTGTGACATCTATATCTGTTAGTAGCGAGGGAATAGCAGACCTTAAAGGCATCGAGTATTTCACGGCACTGACGTATTTGGTATGCCAAAACAATAATCTGGTATCTCTCAACCTGTCTGGACTTGCAAGTCTCAACCATTTCAAATGCAACAACAACCAGCTGGAGTCCCTTAACTTGTCGGGTTGCAAGGCTCTTTCATATATGGAATGCCAAAACAACAATCTGAAATCCCTTAACCTATGGGACCTTACGAGTCTCAGCTATTTTACCTGTCATAACAACCAGCTGGTTGAACTTGACGTTTCTAACTGTACAAAACTCAATTATTTCGTATGCAATAACAATCAGTTGGTTGCACTTTATATGTCGTCGGAGCAAGCTTTGGGTAACTTTGTCTGCTATGGTAACAAAATCAGAAACAGGGGTATGGATTACTTTATCAGTAGCCTACCCACAAATTCGTCGAACCAAAATCTAAATATCTGCCGCGATGAAGCTGCCGACGGTAACGAGATGAATACCAGACAGGTCGCGGCTGCCATAGCCAAGAATTGGATACCAAAGATATGGGACGGCTCCAAATGGGTGGACTACCCCGGTGTTCCTTACTACGTCGCCATCAACGAGGAGTACTTCCCCGACAAGAACTTCCGTGACTGGCTGCTGGCGCAACCTATGGGTGCTGATGGCAAGCTCACCGAAGAGGAGCTTGCGGCGACGGAGCTCGACGTCTCGGGGCAGGGCATCGAAAGCCTCTCGGGCATTGAGTATTTCACGGCACTGACGAAGCTCGTTTGCAGCAACAACAAGATTGAAAACCTCTGGTTGAGCAGAAATCCGGCTATTACGGAACTGTGGATTGACAACAACCAGATATGGGGTTACGCTATGAATACGTTGATTCAGAATTTGTCTGATAACGGCGGTGTTATCAGGGTGTTCTCCAACAGCGCGACGGAGGGCAACGGAATGACTTCCACGCAGGTGAGAAAAGCCAAGGACAAGGGCTGGACAGTGCTGACGAGCGACGGCGCGGAATATGCGGGTATCGACCCGGGCATCGCCATCGACGAGCGACACTTCTACGACCAGACGTTCCGTTATATGGTCAGAAGAGGAGCTGACTCCGACGGGGACGAATACCTCAACGAGGTGGAGTTACGACACTGGACATCGTTCGGTGATGTTTTGGTGAATCGTCAAATCAAGAGCCTCCAGGGCATAGAATACTTCACGTCGCTGAACGAGCTGAAATGCTGGATCAACAATATTGACGGCTCGTTTGTCAGCCTCCTGCCCGTGACGACCGACGGTAAACTGTACTACTTCTACGGCGAGGGACGTGACTTCAACACAATGACGCCGGCTCAGGTATATACTGCCAACCAGAAGGGGTGGCGCGTGTTGAGGGAAGACGGCTCTGACTACCTCGGTGTCATTGTCGAAGGCGATGCCGACGGCAACGGCGAGGTTGGCACGCAGGACGTGGAGCGACTGAGCGACTACATCCTCGGACGCAACTCCAGTGCGTTCTCACTGAAGTCGGCCGACCTTGACGACAACGGCACGGCCGACATCACCGACCTGACGCTACTGATAGAAAAACTTAAAAAAGTAAGAAGGTAAAAAAGTAAAAAGTTAAAAAGCTATGCCGGATTCATTCCGGACGTGTGTTATGCATATCAAGCGCCGCCTGACGAAAGTGAGGCGGCGCTTGGCGTCAGTGAGGCGGCACTTGACATTAGCAACGGCGACCCTACCAATCGCCGCGCGGCAGAAAGCAGAATAATTGTACATGATTAATAATTATTAACGATTCGGGAGGGGTGTTATTCACATTTTTTTGTATCTTTGCAGCAATTATTATTAATAAGGTGAATAAGTAATAAGATAAAAGAGTAAAAAGCAAAAAAGACCTCCCAACCTCCCGTTTTCTTCCGAAACCCCAGTGTGAATAGGGGTTTGAGGACGGGAGGTCACTCGCCTAAACCTCCCGTCAAGGTCCCGTCGAACGTCCCCTGAGGAGGTAAGAAGGGAGGTCAGAGGGGAGGTGTGACGGGAGGTGTGACGGGAGGTCTGCGAAGTGCGAAAGTCCCTGTACATCGGCACTTCGGGCCGCAGACGGGAGGTCTGCACCATTTCGCAACGAGGCGCCGCTTCAGAATCACGAGGCGCCGCTTCATGACAACGAGGCGCCGCCTCGCACCAGTTATCCGCCGGGTACGTGGCAGTTTACTGCCGGGTTCGAGCGAGTTTACTGCCGGGTAAAGGCTGCTGACCCGCCGAGTTAGCACGACTAACAAGCCCAGTGAGCAACGCTAACTCACCCAGTTGACAAAACGAAGATAAACGTTAAACTAAAAACAATAGAATTATGAAGAAAAGATTATTATCAATTATCATCGCACTCCTCGCCTTGGTTTCGGGGGCGCAGGCTGAAACTGGCTACCCGCCTGTAAAAATCTATGACGGATATAAGCCTAAGTCATTGTTTAATCAGTATTTGGCTATGTTTCAGGTCGTTGCCAATGTGGAGGGGAAATTGGTCCTTGAAAATACATCGTCAAATGTTCTGACTTTTAAGAACCTGAACGGCAATACGCTGTTCAGCATTGATACAAAGGCTAAAACATTTAGTGTGCCTGCCAACGTTCAACCCTATGGACTTACTGTGCGGCTTAGCCAAAAATCCAAGGAAGCTTTGAAAAAAGTGGACTCGGATTTAGGGAAATACGATGCCTTTTCATTTGACATCGAGCAGACAGTGAGCGAAAAGAACTTTCCAGACGATAATTTCCGCTACTATGTTATTCTAAATATTTGTAGAACGGATGTTTCTGGAAATCCAATTGCCAGACTTTCCGATGTAGATATCAATAAAGTCAAGAGCATTGATGTTAACAATTACATCATCTCTGACTTGAGGGGCATTGGTTTCTTCACCAATCTCGAGGAATTGTCCTGTGCCAATACCGGCTTAACCTCGCTCGACCTGTCGAAGAATACAAAGCTGGAATTTATCGATTGCTCTCTCAACAAGATCAGCGGCAGCAACATGGATGCGTTCATCAGCAGCCTGCCCACCGTTACGAATAGAGTTCTTTATGTCATTCGTGGCACCACGGACCAAAACTCGATGACCTGCCGTCAGGTGGGCAATGCCAGGAAGAAAGGTTGGGAACCAATCTCTGTTGTGAATGATACCTATAGTTTTTATTTCGGCTGCGATTTCGTCTGCAATATCAACTCGAACAACTTCCCTGACGATAACTTCCGCAACTATATTTCCAATACCATCGACACCGACAGGAACGGAATGCTCGATCAGAGCGAGATTGCGGCCACAACACAAATTGACGTTTCCGGCAAGAGCATTGGAAGTCTGACAGGCATCAGTTACTTCACGGAGTTGGTGACTCTTGCCTGCTCTAACAACAACCTGACGTCACTTGACCTTAGGAGCAACACGCGTCTGATCGACCTGTTTTGTGACAACAACAAACTGAATTCACTGACCGTTTTAGGGCTTGGAAATCTGCAAAGGGTAAACTGCCAGAACAATAACCTGGGTACGCTGGGCCTGCCCAACAGCCCGAAACTGAGATTCCTCTGCTGCTCCGGCAACCAGCTGACCTCGTTGACTATGCAGGGCAGAAGCTCCAGCGTGTCAGCCCCCGTCGTGTATTGCGATGGCAATCAGTTAAGAAATTCAGGCATGACGGCGCTAGTCCACAGTTTGCCTAAAGCGTCGAATAATGATGGCTATTTGTACGTAACGAAGAATGAGGCGTCGACGGGCAACCAGATAACCACTGCTCAGGTGAATACGGCCACCGAGAAAGGCTATGACGTCAAAATTTGGGATTCGAACAAACAGGCTTGGGTGTCGCATCCCGACTCCCATCCCGGCGTGTACACCATCACCGTCTATGACGGCGCAACGCTCAGCGCTCTCGACTTACAGATACTCACAGAGATGATGGCTTTTGTTCAACCTCTTATGATTGGCAGCCTCAGTGAAAGTGACAATGTTTACACTTTCTTCCCTCTCACTAACCCACTTTTCGGCTTTCAATGCAATAAGAACACGAGGAAATGTGGCATATACCCTTACGGCACCAATGCTGGGTACGTATACGGCATCTTTGCAGGGAACTTTATTTTGCCCGTATCAAGCTATTACTACATGTATCAGTTCTTAAACACGATTCTTAAGGACTACCCGAATGTCGAGCTGAGAATGGAGGTGGCTATCAATTCCAACACCTTCCCCGACACGAATTTCCGCACGTGGGTCAGCAACAACTGCGACACCGACAAGAACGGGCGGCTCACGAAGTCGGAGCTGGCACAAGTAACGTCGATGGACGTCAGCAACAAGAACATTTCCAACCTCAAGGGCATCGAGTACTTCTGGGAGTTGACACACTTGGACTGCTCAGGCAACAACCTGACCTCACTTGACCTGACGTGGCAAGCATCGCTGACGACGCTGAACTGCTCTGGCAACAAGCTGCAATCCCTGAACATATCGCAATGCAAGGCGCTCGAATATCTGTATTGCAACAGCAACCAACTGACTTCGCTCAGCTTATCAAATAATACAGCACTGAAAAACTTGCGATGCCAGAATAACCTGCTGTCCTCGCTCAGCGTATCAAAGAACACGGAGTTAGTCAGAATAATGTGCTACGGCAACAAGATTCAGGACGCTAATATGACCTCGTTCATCAATAGCCTGCCCAAGAAGTCTGACGGACGTTTAAATGTATATGCTAATAACTCTTCCGAAGGCAACAAGATATCAGTCGCGCAGGTAAAGGTTGCCAAGGAAGATAAGGGCTGGCAGGTGTTGACGTCAGGGGAAAACCCATATCCCGGCTACGATGCCATCGCCATCAACGAGACGAACTTCCCCGACTACAACTTCCGCTCGTGGTTACTGCAACAGAGTTATGGCTCTGACGGTTACCTTACACCGGACGAGATAGCCGACGTGACAGAAATGAACGTTAGCTCCCAGGGGATAAGCAGTCTTATGGGTATTCGGTATTTCACAGCACTCGAAGGTCTGAGTTGTAACAACAACTATCTGTCGGAGCTCTACCTGTCCGGCATGTATAATTTGGAGCGGTTGGAGTGTTACGGCAATAGGATTAGAGGCGGGGATATGACAAAGCTTATTAACAGCCTTAGAAGTCAGGGTGGTCAGATGTGGGCTATGTCCCCCGACGAGTCTGCTGGGGATAACCTGATAACGGTTTCGCAGGTGAATGCTGCCAATGAGAAGAGTTGGAGCGTATATGAGATGGTAGGAAATGGAGCGTATGACTTTGCCGGAGCTCGCGGCGATGCCAACGGCGACCTCTACATCGACGAAGATGACATCGCCACCATGCGCGATTATGTCACCAGCCTCGATCCCTCGTCGTTCTCCTTCGATGATGCTGACATGAACGGCGACGGCACGGTTGACATCGTCGACCTGACGCTGCTGATTCAGTATCTGACGGAGTAAAAGTAAGACCGCGCGCCGCTGATTTTTAGGCACTGAAAAACACGGAAGAACACGGAGCCCCCTTTATGGCCAGCCGTGTTCTTCTGTGTTTTTCAGTGCCTGATCAGTCCCTGGCACAAACGTCGGCGGCAGCCATTCCCTTCCCTTGTAGGGGAGGGGTAGGGTTGGGGTCAGTAAATAAATACTCAGCCGTTCAGCAGGGCGTCGAGCGATTCCTGCTCGCCGACGACCCAGAGGATGTCGCCCTCCTGGAAGGGGCGGGTGGGGCTGACGGACGACAGATTCTCCTTTCCTTCTTCAAGACCGACGACCATGCAGCTGTAGAGGCTGCGGATGCCGCTCTCCTTGAGCGTCTTGCCGACGAACGGACTGGCGGGGCCGATGATGAGC
>JAEEGK010020813.1_pt1 | contig 13904 bp, 10 predicted proteins | sample 8958771 | NCBI WGS metagenome assembly JAEEGK01 (sample SAMN16246547, study PRJNA631951) | gut metagenome | biome: gut microbiome; feature: rumen; material: SC-attached | host: Bos | place: Iran: Karaj | collected 2018-10 | reverse complement strand
ATAAGGAATAGACAGGCAATATAAATCAAAATAGAAGCAACGTCTATCCAAATAAGAACGTAAGCCTTAGCAACGATAAAGAATACTAAATAGATTGAACGTAAAATCAAATAAGCGATATTTGCCACTAAGCAAGTAAAGCTGATTGTTTTATATTTGTTTGAACTATTTAGAAATGACATAACAGCTTTATATTATAATTTATTTATTCGATTGTGCCATAACTATTAACAGCCTCATCAATAGTCATTTGGCCTTTGCCAACTTTAAAAGCGGCATTTCTAATTTGCACAGTTAATTGATCCTTAATACCCAAGACTTCTGGAGAGAAAGTACGGGAAGCAGGAACTTTAGCAAAAGGTGCATAGACTGGGTCGAATGTTAATTCCTTAGTAGGAGTCACTAAACGCTTTAAAGATGCCAAACTGTTTAATTCTGGTTTAGTAACTAAGAAGCGCATAAATTCATTAGTCATATCTAAATCTTTACAGTCTTTATTAACAGAGAATTCCACGGATGGACTATCCATAAAGTAGCCGCCTTCTTCCGTTAAAGGAATTGGGATATATGTATATTCAAATGGATTTTTAGTATAGGCTTCGGATTGACTTTCACGTTTCTTAGTGCCACTTACTGTATCACCAGCGCAGATCATCATTGGGACATCACCTTCAAAGAAACGTAAGATGACTTTAGTGTAGTTATCTTCAATCTTGTCACATTCTTCAATATTAACAACACCATCATCAATAAGTTTTTTAACTTTGGTTAATGCTTCACGCATATATTCACCCGCAGATGGGTCTAAGTTATTAGCCTTTTCTAAAGCTTCTGGATTCTTTGCAAGCGAAGCGACAAATGCTGGATAAGCAATTGTGTTCATTAAGCAACTAGATGATTTAAGGCTATAGCCCATCATTGGGCTCTTATAACCCTTTTCTTTAAATGAAGCGGAAACATTTAATAATTCACTCCAAGTGTTTGGAATATTTAAGTTCTCTTTTTTAAAGAGATCATTATTCACTAATGTACCATATGTTCTAGAGAAGACTGGCACCATTAAGACTTTACCTTCAGCGGTCTTATTAACTAGACTTTGACGTAAGCAGTTCAAATCTAATTTCAATTTAGCGTCTGATAAATCTTCCATATGGGAAACAACGTTATTATATTTTTCATTGCCCATCATCCATGTATAGGAGAAGAAGATATTTGGCTTATTATCACTCTCTAATACTGTCCCTAGACTATTGTTATAGTCATCGAGTTTTTCATAAGTAAGAGTGACATGTGGATAGTAAAAATTGAAACGATCAAATTCCGCTTCTAAAGCTTCAAAGTTACCATAATCACCCACTACTCTGATGCTGCATTTTGTTTCAACATCTAATGCTGGTTTAAATTCTTTAGCCTCATTACCCCCGCATGAAGCTAATAATGCTACCGATAGAATACTGATAGCAAGGCAGTTTAACTTTTTCATTTCTTTGATTCCTCCCTTATTCTTCGAATCTCTTTAATGACAAGTTTAACGTCAATAGGTTTAGCAATATGTCCGTTCATACCAGCGGCTAAACATTCAGCGATATTTTCCGCGAATGCATCCGCAGTCATAGCGATAATTGGAATAGATGATGCCCATGGGTCATCTAATTTACGAATTGTTCTCGTGGCATCTAAGCCGTTCATTTCTGGCATTTGAATATCCATGAAGATTAATGTATAAGCGCCTTCTTTGGCCTCTTTCATCTTCTCAACGACAAGGCGACCATTTTCCGCTCTTTCGGAAGTGATTCCATACATTGATAATAATGTGGAGATAATCTCCCAGTTAATATCGTTATCTTCGGCCACTAAGATATTAAGACCTTGTAAGTCACTATAATCATTTTCAGGTTCAATGGATTCTACTTCACTACCAAGTATTTCACTAATCTTGTTATATAAAGTAGAACGGAATAATGGTTTACTTAAGAAGCCATTAACACCTGCTTCTTTAGCTTGTTCTTCAACATCTGACCAAGAATAGGCAGAAATCAATAAGATAGGAACGTTAGATTTAACTTCTGAACGAATACGTTTAATAGTTTCTATACCATCTAAATCAGGCATCTTTAAATCAAGAATGACGATATCGTAATTCTTGCCTGTTTCTTCTCTATGCTTAATCATGCCTAAAGCTTCTAGACCACCACTAGCAGGTTCCGCTCTTAGACCAAGAGAATGTAATGTATCAACAGCGGTTTCTAATAAGATCTCATCGTCATCAACGATTAAGACATCCATTTCATTAAGTTTCATTTCAGCGCGTTGATGTTCAGCGACTGGAATATCTAAAACAACTGTAAATGTTGTGCCTACTCCTTGTTCACTTTGACATTCAATCGTGCCACCCATAAGGTCCACCATTTGTTTAGTAATAGCAAGACCTAAACCAGTACCTTGGATACTATTAACACGACTATCTGTTTGTCTAGAGAATGGTTGATATAGCTGGGCCATAAATTCTTTAGACATACCAATACCGGTATCACTAACGATATAAGTAAGTTTTACACAGCCTTCTTTTTCACTTTCTTCTTCCTTCATATCAACAGTAACACGACCATTTGGTTCAGTGTACTTAATCGCATTAGAAAGAATATTGATATAGATTTGATTTAATCTTAATTGGTCAGTATGTAAGTATTCTTTTTCCATCCTATTGATATGGAAACCAAACTCAATGTTCTTTTCTTTAATCATTGGTTGCGATAAGTTCATTAAGTTTTCAACAGTTTCCACGATAGAGAATGTCTGTGGTACGAGATTAATCTTGCCACTTTCAACTTTAGAAATATCCAATATGTCATTGATTAACGTTAATAAATGATTACTCGCTAAGGAGATCTTACGTAAGTTTTCTGATACTGTTTTTTTATCATCTAGATTCTTTTCTGTAATTGTAGTTAAACCAATAATCGCGTTCATTGGTGTACGAATATCATGTGACATAGTTGATAAGAAATCAGTCTTAGCTTTAGAAGCGGATTTCGCTTCTTTCGCAGTGATTTGTAATCTCTTATTGAAGTAAAGCATGACCACTAAGTCAAAAATGAATAAGACAATTAAACCAGAAGTAATAATACCGATTAATAACCAGTTTTCAGTCTTAGCTTCTAAATTCTTCGCAGGCATTAAACTTAATAAAGTCCAGTTCCCAGTGGCATCAAATGGTGTATAAGCAAGAATGCATTCTTCACCACGTGAGTTCTTCATCATAAATGAACCAGTGGATGAAGTAATGTTTTTAAAGAATTCTGTAGCCTCAGTTGGATCTATCTTGTTATATGAACGATAGAATTCAAAGAAACTAGAGTTCTTATAAGAATTGCCCTTAATAATATAGTCACCATCAGCATCGATGATGGATAATTCAGCGTTCTCAAATTCTTCTTGTGGGAAGACCCATTTTTCTTTTAATTCAGAGATTGGTAAAACACGCAATAAAATAGCGTCTTTTAATTCACTAGATGAATCTTGTTTAACTTTAACAAAATTACAGAACGCGATTGATTGTTCACCGTTCACTGGATTAGTGTACGCACGTGAGATATTGATAGATGTACCGATTTCATGAATCCAACTTAATTCAGTTAAGAAATCAAAAGCGGTATATGAAACATTAAAGTCGCTAGCGTCAGTACTTCTCGCTCTTGTGGATAAACCAGTTAATGTATCTTTAAAAACAACATGCGCTGAAGCATTTGGTAAAACGTGAGAAATACGAATGAAAGAGATAGCGTCATCAATGGTTAATTCTTCACTATTGATGTAATGGGCCCAGACATCACAAACACGTTGTTCGCCTTCTAAATAGTTCTCAGTGACGTGCTCCATTGTAATCGTTGTGTTTTCAAAATGTTCGATTTGTTTTCTTGTACTTTCTTTGGTTTCAAAGTTAGAGTAAACCACGACGAAAGTCACCATTGAGATCATAATGATGATGTTAACAATAACGACCCATATTCTCTTCATAACGATAAAATGCAAAAAACACTCAACTGTTTTAGTGGGGATAATAACGACTTATCTGTTGTTATTATGATAACACATTAATTGACGTAATATGCGCGAGAATTATTAAAAGCGCCTTTTATAAGCGCTTAATTCAAGATTTAATCAAGATAAATTAATTGGTGCCGCACTGTGGCACCTTTCCTAAAAAGAGTATAAAGCTGTATTAAAAAAGAAATCTTAATTATTTGTGCGAGACTACTTTTCTATTGTTTCAATAACCTTATTTATTCTTGCGCGAAGGCCTTCTCTATCAGCACATGCTCCTAGATTAACTTTTTTTAATTTTCCTGAAGGAAGTCGATATGTAAAAATCAACATATTGTCAGTAATGAAATTATCTTTTAGTTCAACGTAATCGCTTGGATCAATTGTTATTTCTTTTCCCTGCAGAGTATGAAGAATAAACTTACATTTATCAGCATCATAATCTATGCAATTGTGTTTATTTGACGCGTTGATACAAACTTTTAACAAACCAAAGATTCCTGCAAAGAGTAGTAAAACAGCAAGAGCAGCTATGACGCTCATGCTAAGCCACATAATTTCACCAAAGAATATACCTAAAATGATGTAGACAGTTGTTATCACTATGCCTAAAACTAAAGCGACAATAAAAATAGCAACAACTGAACCCGGGCTACATCTATACGCTACTACATGAGACTCTAAAGGTTTCTTTGCCTCTTGAACAGGTTGAATTGCTTTATTTTCTTTTAACGGATAACCGCAGTAAATGCATGATTCAGCCTTATCACTAATCTCTTTTCCACATTCAGGACATTTTATAAGTGCCATATATTTGTTCCTTCTTTCAATATATCATTCATCATCGTTCTCCATTATGACTTCATATTGCCTATAAAAATTTCATTAAATTTTCACTATTTTTTCACTATTTTCGATATAGTTCCACTACTGTTTCAACATGTGTCGTCATTACAATATGGATATATCAATATACTTTGATTTCTATAGCCAAAGCACCATATTTATCTATTTGTTGTTGGGAATAGTAAATAAGCATGTCATTCGGATTTGCTACTTCGTCTTTCCTGTAGCCAATTGCGGTTTTCTCATGCGAAGAATAAAGTTCAGCGAAAGATTTAAAGGTTTTTAAATCAGTAACTTCCACTATTATTTCTTCTTTTGTTTCTGTATTTGTAAAAACAACGAGATCTCCAATAGTAAGTTTTTGTCTTTTTTCATCATTGAGCCTCATCTCTATTTTTTTGCTTCCGTTCTCAATAAGTTCAAAAGCATCTGGATAGAGATTCATTTTATGAACAGTAGCAACTTCAAGTAGGCTCTTTTTAAAAGAAGGAAAATTGACTTTGATGGTTTTATAAAGAATTGCAAAATCAACTACGTCATAATCGTGACAAACTCTATTTCTTATCGAAGCTATGCCATCCCAAGGAATAGACGATAGTTTCTTTTTAAAGTCTTTTGATAGATTTGAAGCATCTTCTGCAATTTTCGTGAATCTATTTTCTATCGCGTCGCATAGAAAGCCATCGTTAATTAAATCATCCATGCTTTTGTCTTTGAGATATCTAGACGTAATCTCTATGCTTCTCAATAATCTTTTGACATAATAAAAATCGTTTTTAACGTTATCCATAGATTTTTATTCCATCCTTCAAAATCTCATTCATTAATTTAACATTTTGGATTGCTGTTTCTAATCTTAGCAAATCAATCTTTTTCTTAAGTTTGGTTTCTAGTTCATTTAACAATTGATAATACTCAATGCCTTCAATACCTGAAACAATCATTAAATCGATATCGCTATCACTTCTTGCTTTGCTTTTGGCGTAACTACCAAAAAGATAAACTGCGCTAACATCATATTTTTGGCAAACACTAGATACTGCATTTTTAATCAAATCAAGCGATAAAACTGCCTTACTAGCATAATCATTCAAGATAGTAAGCATTTGATTATATTTAAATGTCCCTTTATATTGCTCTTCATCTTCATAACGGCAATATGTTCTGAAAGGTATGTTTAAAATGGCCGCTGCTTCAGGCTGTGTAAGTCCTAATTGTTTTCTTATTTCTTTTAGTTCCATGGCAATATTATAATTTATTTCTTGCCATTTTGGCAATATATATTTACAAAACTTGCCGCTTATTTTCGATATAATCCTACTACCGTTTCGACATGCGCAGTCATTGGGAACATATCGACAGGTTGAACATAGTTCACTTCATACATATTAGATAGATACTGGATATCTCTCGCCAATGTTTCTGGATTACATGAAACATAGACAATTTTCTTAATACCTTTATTCATCACTGTTGATAAGAATGTTTCATCACTGCCACTTCTAGGTGGATCCATAATCAAAACATCAATGTCACCATCATATTTAGTAATAAATTCACCAGCATCAGCACAGTGGAATTCAATATTATCAATATTATTTCTTTTTGCGTTCTCTATAGCGTTTTTATGCGCACTCTTATTTATTTCTACAGAGATTACTTGTTTAGCGTTTCTCGCGGCTATTAGGCCAATTGTACCAACACCACTATAGGCATCTAGAACGACTTCTTTTTTATTGAAATCAATTAAATTAAGCGCGGAGGCATATAGTTTTTCAACTTGGATTGGATTAACTTGGAAGAAACTGGCGGCACTTATTTCAAAAGACAAACCTAAAATATCATCTTTAATATGACCTGGACCATATAAGACTTTTTCTTGATTACCTAATATCACATTAGTGTGTCTACTATTAACGTTTTCCACGATTGTGGTTATTTCAGGATGTCTATTCACTAACTCATTAATAAAGTTTCTTTGTCCTGGAAAGTTCATTTGAGTGGTGACTAAAACCACCATTAGTTCATCATAATGATAACTAGTTCTAATAAGAACATATCTTAAGATACCTTTACCACTATCTTCGTTATAGCAAGGGATATTCATTTCTTCTAAAAGTAATTTAATATCCCATAAGATAGGCGCGGCTCTTTTATCTTCGATAGCACTTTCTTTAATCGGCATAATGATATGGGTGTTTTCTTTATAGAAACCAAACTTCACTTTGCCATTTCTATCCTTATTAAATGGCACTTGGATCTTATTACGATAGTTATATGGTTCATCCATACCTAAGCATGGTAAAACTTCTTGTTTAACATGAGCGATTCTTGTTAAAGCTTCTTTCACTCTTTTGGTTTTATACTTTAACTGTGCTTTATAGTCTAGTTGTTGATATTGGCAGCCCCCACATGATGTACAAATCTTACATCTAGGTTGGATTCTATCCTTAGATAAGTTATAGAGTTTCTTTACTTTACCAAAATACACTCCTGCGCGGTGATATAGTATTTCAACATCCGCTTTTTCACCAGGGAAAATGCCATCACAAAAGATTATATCTTTCCCGTTTTTAATAACGCCTTTGCCTTCGCTAGAAATATCGACACATGAACAATTTGAAATAATCTTTTGCATAAATATCCTATAACATTATACTGTATACGGTGTTTTGAATAAATCAAAACATCACTAGAAAAGGAAACCATCATATGAAATTATCAAAAGTTTTATTACTTGCTAGTGCGTTGCTCTTAATGGCTTGTAACCCAACCGCTAGTACAAGCGAATCAAAAGAAAGTACACCATCAAGTTCAGTTGAATCCACATCAAGCGTGGAATCAACATCTGAAAATACATCTTCCATCAGTACAAGTTCTAGTGAATCTAGTTCATCCATTAGTTCTTCTAGTAGCACTACTACATCTAGTTCAGAAGCACCGGTTGTTGATAACGAATTAACAATTAACTTCTATAATCCAGCATGTAATACAATGAGCACAGAAGTCTTAGACGAAAGACTTGCCGCTTATATGAACCAAGTTGCAGGCACTACTTTTGTTTCTAAGATTAAGAATACTGCTTGCCAAATGGCTAACGATATTCCTACAGATGGTGACAAGATATTAATTATTGGTTCTGCTAAGGCAGCGGGTTCATTAGAATTCACATTCGCTAATGATATTAAGTCAGTCGTTATCACCGCTCAAACATATTGCAAGGCTTGGGTTGACACTTGGAGTGGTGATGAACCTGTCACTTATATGAATGTCGATGCTAACTCTGTTCTAACTGTTAATAACAACACTGTTGATTTAAAACCAATTGATGATCAAGCGGTAGAAAAAGAACACACCGAAGCACTCAATGGTAAGACACTAAAGTTATCCACCAGTGGCGAAAATAACAGCAGAGTCTTTATTAAATCAATTAAGTTTGTTTATTAAATTCTATAGATATGAAAAGAGCGGTTTGTGGACCGCTCTTTTTGTTTGTTTTATCAAGTTAATTAAGCCACGTATGGGGTTAATTCCATTACTAAGGCCATACCGCCATAGTAGATACTGCAGTAGTTAGGAATATTTGCTAATTGATCGGCAGTTGGAACAAATCTATTAACAGTTTGTGTCGCAACGCTTTCAATTGGTTGCAAGAAAGTGTTAGCGCCATCATAGGCTAATAAACCAAATTTATCGCCTAAATCCATGACAGGAGCACCAGCGCTATTAACACCTCTTAAGGTCATATGTGCTGTGCAGAGAGCTGTGATATAGGCTGTAATCTTTTCATTAGCATCACTATAGTCAGGAGCAAATTCAACACCTTTAGCCATAGCAGCGGCAATTAAGGCTTGTTGTGCAGCTGGTTTATCTTCATCACTAGCGACGTTATACGCAACATAGGCTTGATAAACTGAATCATAGGCTGGTTGACGGTAATTGAATGTATTAGCAACATCAGTGTTCACCATGTTAACTGTGCCACAAGCTGGAAGACTTGTAATACCTTCAGCATCACCTGATTTATTTAAGACAATGAAGTTGAAGAAGGCGTTTTCACCAGCAGCGGATAAGGCTTGGTATAACTTACCTTCGCCTTTATCGTTAGTGACAAAGGATTTGGTTAAACCAGTAGCATAGAATAAGTCAGATAACATTTTAATGTTACTTGTAATAGCGGTAGCGTTGAATTGTTGGAACCAAGCTTCTGAACCAGTAACGTAGTTCTTGATTGTGCAATCAATGAAGTTAGCGGTTGGAGCGTGACCAAGAACAGTCATACCATTATTATCTTCATATGTATCTGTATCAGTATGGTCTTGAATGAGAACTGGACCACCACAGCTTCTGAATAATGTGTTCTTAGCGGTAATTGTAGAACCCCAGTTATATAAGAAGGAGTTATAGTTATCAAAACATTTAACTTTATCTAATTCGAATTGAGTGAATGGTTCACCTTCCGCACCATCTTCACCAAAGAAGGTGATGTAGAACTTAGTGGCAATCATGTTATAGGCTTTTAATGTTTTAGAACCTGCACCTTTAACGAAGATGATACCACCACCATAGATCTTATCTTCATCGCTAGTGGCTTTCTTAGCATTACCAGTCATATTGATGTTACGGAAGATAACATCATCACCAGCAAGAGTTTTAAACGCTGCAGAGTGGCCAACAACTTCACCTTCTGCTGTAGTTTTTTGTCTATCTCTTTTGATTAATGGGATAGCGGAGAAGTCTAATTCAAAGTAATTACCTTCAACAGTCATATTACCGGCGATTGTGCGGTCATAGAAGAATGTGAAGTCCACTAATGAGCCAGCAGCTTTTGTATCATTTAAAGCAGCGGCTTGTTCAGCAGTATAGAAGAAGTTAGCAGGTAAATCATTTGCAGTAACAGCGATATCTGTTTGGAAGATTAAAGAAGCTGGAACATAATCAGGATCCATATTGTTAGCAGTTTTGAATTCTCTCCATTGACTTCTCCAGTCATTGCCGTCTTCCATTATTGGGCAATCACGAGTGAAATCTGCAGGACGGGTATCAAAATAGCCTAATTCTTTAGCGTTATAAACGTTATAACCATCCACAACATCAACAGTGATGGTTTTAGTTAAAGTGGCGACTCTAGCAGCATCAACACCACCTGGAGCAATACTAATAGTAAATGTTTTACCGACAGCCTCTTCAGTGAAGTCGACATTACATTCGCGAGCGTCTAAAACTTTGAAATATTCTTCACCAACAGCGACATCACCAAGTTTAGCGGTAATTGTGAAATCATGTAACCATTGGCTAGCACTGACTGGTTGATATGTTTTAGCGTCTAATACTGTTAAAGCTGGTTTAACATTAAAGGCATTATCATCACCCACTTTATATGATTGTGTGTGATCATAGAAGCCATCATCGTTTGCTTCACTTTTATTTTTATTTTGTTCAAATAAGACAAATTCATGTTTCGCGGAAACATTGGATAAAATAACGTTATCTTTAACGGTTACTTTACAAGTAGCAGAAATACTAGCGTTTTTCTTACTCTTAACAGTGATGTTAGCCACACCAATCTTTTTAGCGGTGACAACGCCATTATCAACACTGGCAATAGTATCATCATCACTACTCCATTCCACTTCTTTATCAGTGGCGTTAGTTGGAGTGAATGTCACAGTTAATGTTTCTTTAGAATTTAATAAAATGCTTGTTTCGGTTTTGTTTAACTTAATGGATGTTAAATCGATAACAGAACCTGAACTTGATGGTTTAGAAGTGCTTTCAGAAGAACCACTATCGGAACTACTGATTGAACCACTATTACTACTATTTGAGTTTGAACTTGTAATATCACTTGGATTACAAGCTACAACACTTGTTAATGATAGTAATGTAACTAATAACGTACTTAATTTGGCTTTTTTCATAACAAAGACCTCCTTTGTTAAGTCGCTCAATTATCATAACCAATAAATATTTTTTTACAATATCTTTTAAGATAAGAGCGGACTAACGAATGTAATACAAACTTTGAGTTTTATTTGTGTACCAGGATTTGTGGCGGACACAAAGAATGGTGTTGATAAAACTGTTTCTAATTCGCCGGTTAATGTAATTAAAGCGAAGTTTTTTTCAACATTTGGATTTGTTTCGTGTGTGTCAATTTTGAAAGAAGTATCACTTTCATCCTTGGTAAATTTGATGTCTGGATAGGTGCAATTATCAGGTTTAATACTTGCTTTAATTCTAACACTATCCCCACTTTTGTAATTCTTATAGACGAAATAATAATTGTACAAAAGTTCACCTGTGTCAGGGTCAACAGTGTCTTTTGACATCTCTGTTCTATTATCAGGATCAATAATCTCAATGCTTTCTGGATAGACTTCTGGATTATAGTTTCTGATGGAATGGCCTAAAAGACCAATCACAAAGAAGGAAACGATATAGACAAGGACGAGTAACAATATTGTTGATTTCTTCATCTTATTTCCTCCTATTTCTCATAATAGAACGCTTGTATCTTTTTGATGAAAAGATATAAGAATCCGGCGAATAGCACCGCTGCGATAATTAATAATCTCACAAAAGCGGATATGTAATTACCATGTAATGTCGTAGATTCCACAAGCATGAAATATAAGACAAAGGTAATGATAAATGAACCAACAAAGGCCATAATTGTGGCTTTAGCCTCATTTGGATTATTGAAATCACTACCTGTTGTGGCATAGACCTCATTTTGTGGATTCATGATATCTTGCGCCGCACTATAGAAGATGTGAGCGTATTGGATTAATAACACTGACACACTAAATAAGACGGCTATTAGTACCCCTAATCCGCTAAAATTCGCAAAAATAATTGAACAAGCCACAATTGATGGAACACAGAATAATAAATTAAACAAGAGTTTACTCGTTAAAGGAATAAACGGATTAACAGGATTACTCTTTGTTAAATAAGCTGTTCTACCTTCTTTAGAATATAAGGTCGCAACTGTGGAGTTACTCGCTAATAAAGGAAGAATGGTTAATAAAACATTAACTGCGATAGCGATGTTGTTGCCTCTCATGGATGTAGAAATCGCTGAGATAACTCGATTCATAAAGAATAATAGAATAGGAATAATAATATAAATAGCGATATATGAACCAGAGATATCAAAGTCTCTAAATGATAACTTAAATTCCTTATTAGCGAAGGTGATGTATTTCTTATGTCTCACATTCTTTTTAGCCGCTAACTGAGGGTTCTTATCAAATTCAAAGGTCTTATAAACCATCTTGAAATAGACTGGTCTAATAAGAAGGAAGGCAAATAATGTTAATAAGCCAATAGCCCCAATAGCGATTAATATTTTAAGGAAAGTTATACCAGTTAATTGATAGTGATATCCACTACTACATGATTCGCCAAAGAAAAGACGTGAATAGTAATTAATTGGATAAACATATTTATCAAAAGTAACAATAAAGTTTTCAAAACCATTGACCATGGATGGCCATTGTCTATCTAGATCAATATCTTCTGGAATTAAATTAATTAATCTAACGACAATAAAGATAAATGCAGCGACCGCTAAGGTGACAATAATTAAATCGAATATTTGATTACGCTTAAATAAACGATAAACATACATAAATGGAATAGAAATAAGGGAGGCTACAAGGACTTGGATAATAACAAATAAGAGAGTTGGAATAATCATCCAAAGAATTGTTAAAGCGCTTAATTCACTGCCTTTAAAGCCAATTGTTTCAAATAATAAGAAACCAAAAACACCAGGAAGCAAGATATTCACCGATTTCTTTAGTTCGTAGAAGAAATAAACGAATAATTTAGAGAAGAATAACTTGTTAGCGTTAACTGGGAAAGTAATCAATACTTTATTATCGTCCGATAGATATAAGGACTTAGTTAAGTTATAAGTTGAAGAGAATAAACTCAAGATGGTGATAACCGTTAAGAACATCGTAAATAACGGTAAGACGTCTTGATATTTAGAAATAAAACCAACTGAAGTTAGGGCATATAAAATAGCGAAAGTAACCGCCGCTACAACGGCAAACTTCAAGATGCCAAAAACAATTGATTGGATTAAAGTCTTTTTAGACTTCATCCATGACATATCAATTTTGTCTTTGAGTTGGAATAATGTCAGTTGCAATAATTGTTTCATTATTTACCTTCAACTTTAGTGGTGTTATCACCAATTGTCTCTAAATAGAATTCTTCTAGTGAGCGACCACTATTTTCGATATCTTTTAAAGATAATTGGGCTTGGATTTCTCCGTGTTTGATAATAGCGATTCTATCGCATAGTTTTTCAACGATATCAATTAAGTGAGAGGAGAAGAAAACAATATTGCCTTTAGAAGCATGTTCTCTCATACACTCTTTAACTTGATAAATAGATGTTGGATCTAAACCTGTTAAAGGTTCGTCTAAAATCCAAACCTTTGGATCATGGACTAACGCGGCAATAATTGTCACCTTTTGTTTCATACCATGAGAATAGGTTTTGATTTTGTTATCAATTGAATCTTTTAATTCAAATCTTTCAATATATCTAGATAGACGTTCGTTTCTATCTTCTTTAGAAACTTCATAAATATCAGCGATATAGTTAAGGTATTCTCTACCTGTTAAGTTTTCATATAAAGCATAATGGTCAGGAACAAAACCAATTTGAGATTTAGCGCCTACGCCTTGTGTTCTAACATCATAACCACAAACTGAGATGGAACCTTCAGTAATTGGTTGAATACCAACGATAGATTTAATACATGTGGATTTACCCGCACCATTAGGACCAAGGAAGCCAAACACTTCCCCACCTTTGACGGATAGGTTCACATTTTTAGCAGAATAGTAGTTATTTAAACCATACTTCTTTGAGAAATTCTTTAGCTCTAAACTAATACCAACATTTTCATCCATAGGTTTATCTAAGCTCCTTCCATTTAACGCCGACTTAAGGGCGAGTTTATCAATACGAATACCTTTCAATCTGTAAT
>JAEEGK010020810.1_pt1 | contig 13906 bp, 10 predicted proteins | sample 8958771 | NCBI WGS metagenome assembly JAEEGK01 (sample SAMN16246547, study PRJNA631951) | gut metagenome | biome: gut microbiome; feature: rumen; material: SC-attached | host: Bos | place: Iran: Karaj | collected 2018-10 | reverse complement strand
TATATTGACATCGTTCAGCAGTTCAAGCCCCTCAAGGAATCAGGAAAATTCATTTATCTACCCAAATCCAGCAAGTATGTTGCTAAGGACTTCCTTGGGATAGAGATCTTTAACCCCGATAGGGGGGAGATTCTTCCTCAATACAGACAGCAGACAATTGCAATAGGGAAGGAAATCGTTAAAGTTCTCAGTGCCTTGAAACAATCGAATCCGGATTACACTTATGTGCTGGTCATTGAAGGTAATACCGCCAATGATCCCGGACATCCGATAAATGAGGATGCTCCCGGCAGTTACAGGTTGAGTTATGAAAGAGCTCTCGCAGTCTATAACCTTTGGAAGAGCAACGGCATCGACTTGCGTCAATATAACACGGAAGTGCTTCTCAGCGGAAGCGGGATGAACGGTTGGGACAGGGATCCGGAGGAGAGGAACAACAAGAGATTCTCAATCCAAATCATTCCAAGAATCAAGAGCCCCGACGACAGCAAAAAATAGTCTCTGGGTCAATACATTTCCCTCCGGTCACATATTCTTTGCGGCCGGAGGGAAATGCTTAATATGTCAGGGTTCCCTCTCCTCTAAAGTAAGCATCCGATAAACTGCATATTGTAGCGGGGAGTAATCCTCGCTATTTTTGCAAAAAGTTATTACGATGCTTACGAGAGAACAGATTCTGGAGGTAGACACATACTGTGCGGAACACCAGATTAGCCAGAGCCAATACCTGGATGAACACAATATTCCCCGTCACCAATACTACGTATGGAAGAGGAAGTATCGTCAGGAAGACGAACGCCCCTCAGAACCTGGCGCTTTTGTCCAGTTGCGTCCTGGCGGTGAGTTTGTCTCCCCAATGATGCCTCCGGCCAAGACTTCGGGAGCCGGTCGGGAGCCATCCCTTGAGAATGCTATCTGCACCAAGCAGGCCGCCTTGGAAATCCCTGAAAAAACTTTACTTTTGCCTGTCGTTCAGGGGTCTCCTTCCGGCCTACGGCCTCCAGTCAACCCCTGAACGGGATAAGACCTGGAGAGACAACTAAAATCAGTGATAACGACTACGAGTCAATAGCTATCAGTTATACGTTAAACCAGAGTCAACTTCTATCAGGGAAAGACTCCAATCGGAGTCAACCTAAATCAGGAAATGACAGCCCGGTACTGTACATTTGAAAGTGATACAGGAGGTACATTTAATCCGCTGCTATCACACCAACTTGAAATCAAATGGTCAAGACGTCTTTAATCGGATGCTGACGTTTTATCTAAATATTCTTCGATATTGGATAGATATCTAGAAAAATATCGATATTTATTGTATATCTGAGAAAAATTAGATATTTTTGCGTCAGAACGATAAATGACGGATGTATGATTGCGACCATATCGGCAGACATTGTGCGTTCAACCTCGTTGATAATAGGGGATTTGATAAAGTTGCGTAATAAGTTGCGCGGCCTCTTTGATGATTTCGAAAATGATTATCCTGGCTTCTGGGCGAGGATCGTCAGGGGGGATGGGGTTGAGTGTTTCGTGCCAGATGGCAGGTATGCCCTTAGAATAGCCATACTCATCAAATTGCTTGTAAAAGTTCAAGTGAGTGATATGGACTGCCACGATCACTTGCATCGATATGGCGTGCGCTTCTCAATTGGTATGGCTGAAGAGAACTATGCTGATAAAGCAGAGGATATCATTAATGGACCGGCTATCTTCCTGTCTGGAAGAAATCTTGATGAAATCAGTGGGAGAGATGATGTATATGCGGCCTTTGAGGTTTTCAATGCGACGGATTCTGTGAATGGTTTACTTGAGTCATATGTTTCCTTATTGAGTAATATGGTAGATTCTTTTTCAGTAAAGCAGGCTGAAGTGGTCTTCTATAAGCTCTTGGGGTATAGGGAGGTGGAGATTGGTGAGCGTTTGGGCATATACCAGTCATCGGTCAATATGAGAGCGAGAAGTGCACGGTGGGGGCTGTTTAATTCTGCGATAAAGGATTTTGAGTTGATTGATTTTGTTAAGATATGTGGGTAGAGATGTTTTTGTGCCTTTTGTCGGCACATTTGATCGCCGATTTTCTGTTGCAGAACAATGTCATATGCAATGACAAGAGCGAAAGGAGATGGAGAAGTCAATATCAATACTGGCATTCTGTGCTGGTATTCGTGATTTCATGGTTGGTGGTATGGGATCTGCATTTCTGGTGGCTTGCGGTTATCGTCGGCATTTCACATTCCTTTATTGATATTTGGAAATCCTATCGTGAAGAAAATGTAACCTGGTTTATTCTCGATCAGATAATGCATTTGCTAGTGATAGCTTTAGTGTCATGGCTATGGGTATCGCACCATGATTGGAGTATTCCGTTTGGTATTCGTGCTGACTATGTGGCAGTTGTTGCAGCAGCTATAATATGCTGGAAGCCAGCAAATATTCTCATCAAGTTGGCGCTTAAGCATTATAGTGTGAATGTGCCAAAGGACAATGTGGATGGTTTCAATGCAGGGGCACTTAGTGGCACGATTGAACGTTGGCTAATATTGATTTTCGTTTGCTTACAGCGTTATGATGCGCTGGGCTTGTTAGTAGCTGCTAAGTCTATTATACGATACAGCGAGAAAGATACAGCCAAGACGGAGTATGTCCTTGCGGGTACGTTGCTCAGCATATTCATCGCAGTAATTGCCGGGTTATTGTTGAATTGGTTGCTAAAGAATTAGGTTTCTCACAATAATCGCCGGGCTTCGACCCGGCGATTATTGTGATTATATCCCTCTCGATCAATACTTTATCACATCGTAGAAGTCTGTGGTGACCCAGTCGAAGCCCCATTCTTCTGCGATTTTCCTTAGGTATGGGTCATCGACCATCCAGAGGAAGGTCTCGATGCCGAGGTCCTGGAATTCCTTGATCCAGGGAGTGTGGTTGAGGATGACGTTGATGTTGTAGGAAACAGCAACATATCCGTGTTCCTTGACCTCTTGCGGCGGCATCGAATTGTGGAGGTTGGACGAGTTGAGCAGGACTTTCGCGCCTGGCTCCTGGCGCAGGACTTCGTCACAGGTCTCCGGCTTGAAGGACAGGAAGTACATCTGGTCCATTATATCGAGAGCCCGCACCTCCTCGAGGCATTTGGTAACGACTTCTTTTTCTATCTCGGCGGTAGGATGAGCCTTGATCTCAAGCATCTGTGGGATTTCAGGCGTCTTCTTGGCCTGCTCCAGCCATTCACGAAGGGTTGGAATCTGGTTCCCGAAAGGCAGCCGGTATGCACGTATCTCGTCGAACGTGCTCTTCTGGCAGTTGAGCTTGCCCTCGATCTTTGCGTCGTGACGGATGACAAGCTGCCCGTCGGCAGTCATATGCACGTCGAATTCACAGCCGTCTACTCCGGCTTCCTGTGCCCGTTTCAGGGCGTCAAGGGTATTCTCATCAGTTACAAACTCTGTCCCTGAGCTGCAGAGACCTCTGTGAGCTAGGATTTTGACTTGGTTGTTCTTGCTTGATTGACTGCAAGATGCGATCATCAGGCATAGCGGAATCAAGAGAATGTACTTTTTCATTGGGCGATGATATTTGGGTTTAGGCAAAGGTATGTACATTTTTCGATTATTTGCACTTTTTTTCGAAAGTTTTCGGAATTTTTCGAAATAATGCTTATGTTTGTTATATGATAAGTTTGGTTCAGAGAAAGAAGATAATCCTGGATAAGGTTAATCTCGAAGGATATGTACAGGTCGCCGATCTGGCAGAAACGTTGAATGTAACTCAGGCTACTATCAGGTCGGATCTCAGGGCTATGGAAAAGGAAGGCCTCCTTTTCCGAGTCCATGGTTCAGCGATGTCCAAGAACCCGATCGCCAGGGAGAGGACGACCCAGGACAAGATCAGCATAAACTACGATGCTAAATGCCGTATCGGACGGGCTGCTCAGAAGCTGGTCCAGGGAGATGAGACCATAATGCTTCTGCCCGGAAGTACCGTCTATGCTTTCGCGGAACAGTTGAATCCTCCTTTCGAGTTGTCCGTCTTCACCACGGCTTTGACTGTGGCTCAGATGCTTGCATCGAGGAGGAATATTTCCGTCAAGGTGCTTGGCGGTACGGTGGACCCGAGTTCGATGTCTGTCCACGGAGAGTTTTCAGAAGAAGTCCTGAACAACATCGTATGCTCATATATGTTCTTCGGTGCTGACGGGATGAGCTGCAAGAACGGAATTACTTGCGCGACCGTTGAGGAAGCGATCTTTATGCAGCGCTTGATGAAGACCTCCCTGAAGAGTGTCTTGCTTTGCGACAGCAGCAAGATCGGAAAGGTTGCTGCCGGCCGGATATGCTGGATGGGGGATGTGGACATCCTGATCACGGACTCCTCCATATCGAAGAAGGATTTGAAAGAGTTCGAAGCGAACGGCGTCGATGTGATCATTGCAGAATAATAGGATACGTGATGCTATGGTTCTCAAGGGACATGATCTTCAGCGTGAAAGGGATTCATTCGACGATCTCTGCAGGAAGAACTATGCCTCCCTTCTGTCCTATGCCAGGCTGTTCGTTCCTGTCCACATAGCCCAGGACGTCGTGCAGGATGCCTTGCTGAGCGTCTGGAAGCGACGGGACAAGATTGATCTGGATTCAAGTCTGGGCAACTATCTGCTCCGAGCCGTCTATAATCGCTGCCTGAATATCATAAAGAGGAACAAGGTCTCTTCCCGATATGTCGATTCCTACCGCAACAAGATAACTTCTCTCCTTTGTACGGATTATCTGGATCCCGACAAGAACCCGGTCATATCGAAAATATACTCTTCAGATTTGAGGAAGACCCTGGACAGCGCTATCTCGAGTCTCCCGGACCGATGTGCCGAAGTGTTCAGGCTGAGCTATGAGGAGCACTATTCGGAAAAGGAAATCAGCGAGATACTTGGCATTTCAGTCCGTACCGTAGAAACCCACATATACAACGCCCTCAAAAGATTGAGGATGCTTCTTGTTTCGGTAGAAAGTCACTGACCGGCCTACGTAGTTTCCGCTTCTTGTTTGTATTTAAAGTGTAACACTAAAAGAAGCGGAAATGGGCTGTGGCCAAATCGATACCGATCTGATCCGAAAATATGTCAACCGAGAGACGACCCAGGAAGAGGATCGCCTGATCCTGGATTGGCTGGAGGAGAGTGATGACAACCGTCAGCAGTTCGCGGACCTTTTGTTGAATGAGAGTCTGCACTCTATGCTGGCGGACCCGGAAAGGGAACGCAATGAGGAGGAAATGCTGGACCGGATGAGGCTGAGGATAGATGAGGATATCTTTGAGTCAAGGTCTCGCAGAAGACTCTGGACGAGATTCGCCCCGATAGTCTCCGTCGCTGTGGCCTGCGTGGCCTTATTCCTGATTTTCAATCCATTTAGGCTGGGACAGCGGGAGGAAGCCGAGGAGATAGTTTATCAGTATTCGTTCACTAATACCAAGCAAGCTGTTGCTTCTGTGGAACTTGGTGATATGTCCAGGGTCCTGCTGAAGCCGGGCGCCCGGATCCTGTATAATGTGTCAGGTCTGGAAGACCGCCGCCTGGTGAAACTTACCGGAGAAGCGTTCTTCGATGTCGCCAGGGATTCTCTGCGCCCGTTCATGGTAGATACGGACGATATAGGAGTGGAGGTCCTTGGTACAGCCTTTTCGGTCAGTTCCGGTGATGACACCCACAATACGGAGGTCGTTTTGGAAAGAGGTTCCGTGAGGATCCTCTCCCCGGAGGGTGCTCCTCTGGTAACTATCGCTCCGGGTCAAAAAGCCGTATTCGATGCTGCAGGTGGAGGTTTGCGCGTGGAGAGTGTCAATGCAGTTGCTTATGTTGCAGAGAATTACAATCTCATAACCTTGAACAATGCAACCATCGCGGAGATCGTCGGATCGATAGAAGATACCTTCGGAGTCGACATCGCCTTTGATCATAAGGCAGGAGATTCCAGGAAGTTCGTATTCAGCTATTCGATGACGGACTCTGTCGATGATATCCTCTCTATACTCGAGTTCATCTCGGGAGTACGCTTAGAGCTTCAATCAACAACACTTAATCAATAAACCAATCGCGTATTTATGAACATCAAAGCAATCCTAAGATTATGCTTTGCGGTGATGCTCTCTTTAGCCATTGGCTACTCGGAAGCATCTGCGCAGCAGCGTAGCTTCGATGTTGACTTGGTGATGCAGGACGCTACGATCAAGTCCTTTACCGATGCCCTTTCTAAGCAGACAGGCGCTGCTTTCTCTTTCGGGAAGGATTTGGCTGACAAGTCTCTCGGCAACATAGAGGTGCACGCAAAGCACGCTTCTCTTGAGAAAATCCTCAGCGATGTACTGGTGCCTCAGGGGTTCCAGTTCCTCATTGCAGGTAATTCGGTAGCTATTTCCCGCGCTCCCAAGCCGGTTTCCTCTCTTCAGGAAATACGAGGGGTCGTGCGCGATCCTAACGGTGACCCTATCCCGGGGGCAGGAGTTTTCGTCTCAGGGACGAACAACGGAACGGTTACGGACCTTGATGGTGCTTTCGGCATCAGTGCGCCGAAAGGATCGACCTTGCAGTTCTCCTGCGTCGGTTACCAGACTGCTTCGGCCGTCGTTGGTAACTCTCCTGTCATGAATATGGTCCTCGACATCGACTCCAGGGTACTTGACGAAGTAGTTGTGGTCGGATACGGCACCCAGGCACGCAAGACGTTGTCTACATCGGTATCCAAAGTCGATGGGGACAAGCTTATGGATGCTCCGGTATCTTCCGTAGGAGATGCGTTGAAGGGTAAGGTACCCGGGATGCGCATTGCAACGAGCAACGCCCTTTCGGGTGAAGCGCCGAGGTTCCTAATCCGTGGAGGCTCTTCCGTCAACTTGAGCAATAATCCTATATTCATTGTCGACGGTGCGCTCAGGGAGGATTTGAACGGAGTCAATCCTAATGACATTGAATCCATGGAGGTCCTGAAGGATGCTGCCTCAGCTGCTATCTACGGTGCGCGTGCATCCAACGGTGTCATTCTGGTGACTACGAAAAAAGGCTCAGTCTCGAAGGGGCCTGAAATCGTATTCGATGTTCAGATGGGAATCCAAGGCCCAGCCACCAAATGGGACATCCTCAATTCCAGGGATTTCCTGTCGTATATCAGGCCTGGCATAGCGACGACGCTCGGGAACAATTCGATCCATCCCGCGTCTTCGATGCTTAACGGATCGACTGCTTTCGGAACCGGAAACATCTACGACACTTCCATCTTCTCGGTCCGTTATCTGGACTGGGGTGGCACCGTTCCTGATGGTTACCAGTGGATGATGGATCCGCTCGATGATACCAAGGTCCTGATATTCACCGACACCGACTGGCAGAGCCAATGGTTCCGCAATGATGCTTTCTGGCAGAAGGAGTATATCGGTGTCAATGGCGGTAACGACATAGTGAAATATGCTGCGTCTGTGAGCTATATGCAGGATGACGGAGTTGTCGCGACCAGCGACTACAATGTCCTTACGATGCATTCGAATACCATATTCAAGGTGACGAAAAACATCGAGGCAGGCGCGACGTTCGATGTATCCAGGCAAAACAAGAGTATGCCTTACGACAACTACTACCAACCGATCGGTCGTGGTGTCATCGCTCCTACCACCTCCTTGGAAAAGAATGCGAAAGGTGAGTGGAACCAGTTGATAGTCACTAATGTACATTCACATAGTCCAGCTTGGTACAGCACTTTCTTCGACCATACTTTCCAGAACAACAGGGTGTCTGGGACCTTCAATATCAATTGGAATATATTCGATGGGCTGAAGGCACACGCTCAGTACAACTATTACAACCAGCATACAATCAACAGCTATTATGTCTATGCTGAGAGGGACGGTGTCCTTAACGGAATATCTACCGCCCATAATACCAAGGAAAACAGGACGTCCACTACCAGGGACACGTTTACCGCTTTCCTGGCCTATGACAAGTCGATTGTCGATTCCCACCATCTGAGTGCGACTGCTGGTTATGAGTATATGAAGCAGAGATACGTGACCCTGAACGGTGCTGCGACGGGTGCGGCGTCAGACGACGTCCCGTACCTTCAGTCAGGAACGAACTTCGATGCGTCCAACCTGGACCAGAGTCAATGCCTGATTTCCTATTTCGGCAGGGCCAGCTACGACTTCAAGCACAGGTATATCATTTCCGGTACCTTCCGTGCTGATGGTTCGTCGAAGTTTGCGTCTGGAAACAGATGGGGTTTCTTCCCTTCAGCTTCCGCGGCCTGGGTCATTTCCGAGGAACCTTTCTGGAATGCTGAGGCGACCAAGATCAACCATTTGAAACTACGTGCATCCTACGGCCAGACCGGAAACAACAGTATCGGCCTCTATGATACCTATGGTGCATTCGTTACGGGTCAGTATGCCGGTCTTTCCACATTCAGCCCTTCCGCTATGCAGAATGCAGGTATGAAGTGGGAGACTACCACCCAGCTGGACCTGGGAATGGATGTCGGGTTGTTCAGGGACCGTATCAGGATACTTGTCGATTACTACAACAAGACAACTGATAATATGCTGTTCTCGATTACTCTGCCGGACACCAGCCCATATTCATCAGTCAAGGCGAATGTTGGAAGCGCGCAGTTCTATGGTGCTGAAGTTGAAATACATACTGAGAACGTTCAGACTCGGGATTTCTCCTGGTCCACCGACCTCACTTATGCTTTCAACGCCAACAGGGTGTTGTCGCTTCCTGAAGAATACGGATATGACGAAGTGGACCCTTATGGCAATCCTACGGGGAACCGGGCATACCGTATAGGCGGATACACGATGACGGAGACAGGATACCGTTTCGGAGGAACTGCCGTAGGTGAGCCTCTGGGCCGCATTTACGGCTACAAGGCTGACCATATCATCGATGGCCTTCCGGAAGCTGACGGACAGTACTATGATGTGAATTCCCTCGGATACAGGGTAGGCGACGGCCAGTATGTCACGGGTCGTCACGATGCTGGCGACTGGGCATGGATGAACAGGCTCGGTTCGGCAAAGGATGCTGACGGGAATGAGATTATCAATGCCGAGGATGTTTTCTACCTGGGCAATGTGATGCCTCATTCCGTTGGCGGTATCAACAATACCTTCAGGTTCAAGAGGCTGACTTTGGGTGTGTATCTCGATTACGCACTAGGACATTCGATAGTCAACGGTCAGAAGACCCAGATGCTCAAGAGTGGTATGGGTGATTCCAACCAGATCCTCGGCAGGATGGTCTACGATTGCTGGGAATACCCTGGCGACCCTACGGCAAAATATGCCCGATGGACTCCGAATGATTCAGACTGGAGCAACAGGAACTGGCGAGGTACGTCCAGCTTTATGACTGAAAGAGCAGATTATCTCTGCCTCAGGGACGTCACCATATCATACGACCTCTCTGAGAGGTGGCTTAAACCGTTCAGGATCAAGAAGGCCACAGTGGGAGTCATCGGCAATACATTGTATTACTTCACCGGGGTGACCGGAGCTGTAAGCCCTGAATCCGGAATGGGTTCTTCGAGCAGCGCCAGTATGTACACCGCGATTTCTACGAATAACAGCAGTTCTGATGACACCGGAAACCTTATGCCGCCGGCCAGAAAGCTGATCTTCAGTGTCAAGGTTGTTTTTTAAAGGGAGAGAAAAGATATGAAACAGATAACAAAACTGATCGTGGTCTGCCTGTCGTTCCTTGCCCTGGCTTCCTGTCACAAGGATCTCGACATCGTTCAGGACGATAGGATGACGGCCAGCAATATGTGGAAGACCAGCGCTCACGTGGAAGGTTCTACGGTGGATATCTACGCTTCCCTGAGGGCTAACTTCGCACAGATGGACATCAGTGTCCTGCACTGGGGTGAACTCCGTGTAGGAGAATTCATGTGGAGCAAGTCCCGTGTGGTCAATGCTTATACTTCCAAGGATGTTATCCAGAATACTATGACATCCGCTACGGCAAACTGCAGCTGGTCAGCGCTGTACAACGCTATCGACCAGGCGAACGCCGTCCTCAAATACGCACCTGACGAGAATATCCCTATGACCGTTGCCAAGCGAAGCTGGGCGATCGGCCAGGCAGCTTTTGCGAGGGCTTACTGCTATTTCTGGGCTGTGAGGCTTTGGGGTGACGTACCTCTCAACTTGAAGCCGATCGAGTCCTTCGACCAGCCGGAGATGTATCCGACCAGAACCCCTAAGGCTCAGGTCTATGCACAGATAGAGGAAGACCTCAAACTTGCCGTTGCCAATGTGGACAATCTCGGCAGCAACAAGTATCTGGCGACCAAGGATGCCGTCTATATGCTTGCGGCTGAATGTGCCTTGTGGATGTATACGAACCAGAACGCAGGCGACAGTTACCTTTCTCGCGCCGAGGAGGCCCTCAACGCAATCGGAGTGAAGCCGGGCGATCCTCGCTTCCTCCCGAGGTATGAGGATATATTTGACGGACGTGGACGTGAGAACAAGAACAGCGCAGAGGTCGTATTCGCCTTGTTCAACAGTGCAAAGGAGAGCAAGTTAGGTGGATTCAACATCTATTTCACTCATTCCACTCCTTTTGTCAAGGCGGCATTCCAGAACAGTCCCGTTCCGATCGGCACGTTCCAGAGCCTCGATTTTGGAGATGGATACCTCGAGATGCTGCGTGACTCCCGCGACCACAAGGGAGACTCCCGTGTACCTACCATACTCGGTGACGGGAACTACGGAACCATGGGTGACGGGAACCTGACTTGGGTGAACAAGTTCATAGGCGATCTCAGCAGCGGAACGATGGTGAGGGACTGCGACCTTCTGTACTACCGCTATGCGTTCGCAGTTATGATGATGGCCGAATTGAAATACTACCAGGGGAAATATGACGAGTCTCTCAATTATCTGAATATGATTGCCAAGCGGGCATACGGGAAGGACGGGTACTATTCCGTGGCGACCAAGGACGAAGTTCTTGAGGCCCTGGTGCGCGAGTACTTCCTCGAATTCCCTGCTGAAGGAGTCATCTGGTGGGCTCTGATCCGGCTCGACAAGATCTGGGACTACAATGAGACGCTGAGAGAACGGAAGAACGACACCAATATCCTTCTCTGGCCTATCACCAAGAGCGCCCGTAACAGGAACTCCAACCTTGAACAGACGGAGGGATGGTATTAATGAATTGATGTCAAGATTATGAAAAGATTTATCAGATATTTTGCTCTTATCGCGGGCTTCGCAGCTATCCTTTCAGGATGCTATGACGACCGGACTGATTATCCAAGCGAGGAGACAAGGATAACGATATATCCCGAAGTCCCGACATTCAACTCCGACGGTACGACTTCCTCGGGGGAGGATTCCTATGTATGTGCCGTAACGATATTCAATGGCACTGCAGTGTCGGATATGTCCTGGAAGGCGGAGCCGGTCTCTCCAAAGGATTGGGCGACCGTCTCGGATGCATCATTCGTGATGCAATATACGGACAATTCGGGGAAGAAGACCTACGATGTATCGCAGCCGGGATTTGAAGTTGCAATGCAACCGAATCCTGAATACAGGCGTCAATACGAGGTCATGGTGACGGCGGCAGACGGAACGACCAAGCTTCTGACCTTTGTCCAGCTTGGCCAGAAAGCCGATGCCGAAGTGACGTCCGGTATAGCTGAACTGGATATTCCTGCGGATGGCGGCCTGAGCGACGTTATCGAATATTTTACCAATATGGGCGAGTATTCCTATTCCATCACATATGAAGGGGAAGACTCCGGATGGCTGGAAATTGTCGATATGGGCCTCGGAAAGGTTGCCCTCAAGGCAGCTCAGTGGGCGAATTCCGATCGCGGGCGTTCCGCTGTCCTTACCATCACGGTAGGCTCCGAGACCACCAGCCTGGCGAGTATCGACATAAAGGTAAACCAGTTGAAGAACGATATATTCTATTACTTGTTCGGCCCTTCAATCGATACAGAAAGGCTCAATGCCGTGCAGATGACCAAGGAGGTCGAGGGCATATACACGTTCAAGGGATTCATCTTCGATTCCGGAACCAATTACCTGTGCCTCAACAGGGATACCAGGAGCGAATCCTATCCTGTCTACTATCTCAAGAATGACGGGACGATAGGCTCTTCTGACAAGGCGGTGACAACATCAGACCTTGTCGTTCCAGCAAACGGTATCTATACTCTGACCGCCGACTTCAACACGATGACCTGGAAACTAGACAGGGTAGTCAAGGTGAGCAGCTGTATGCCTGACAGCGAACTGCCTAATTATCCGACCAAGGATTATCCTACCGAGGATGGAGGATTCAAGACATGGATGACCGTCAGCTTGCATTGGGACGGTGGTCCTAATACCGGGGCATACAAGATCGGAACCGGTATCGCTCCAGGACACGGAGTCGGTGCATACCCTATCGTCAGTACTACTACGGCGATCGTCAGGAAGCCTGAAAACGAGACCGTCGAGAACGGAGGAACCATCGTTGAACTGGTCTGCAAGGACGGAAACGGTACGATGGCTTCCAGGTTCGGCCGTCTGTATACTCAGACCGAGATGATCACAGGTGCTGCCAAGGGAGGCCTCGAGAATGCTCAGTGGATCAACTTCCCTCAGGGTGAGCCGGGAGAAGAGTATGTCGATGACGCCGGTATGGAAATGACCTTGGAATGTGTACCTGTGGCTAAATTGGTTTCCTATGAGGCCAGCCACGCCGGGGATCTCAAAGCTGAAGAGGAGAATCCGACCCTGAAGATCCAGATACAGGGTATATGCCCGTTCGGGTGGCATATCGCAAATATGCAGGACTGGAAAGACCTTGTATATGCGACCAGTGCCGCCAAGGCGACGGATTATCCTGTGGATGCTGCAAATGCCACCTACAACAAAATAGCAAGCGTCCTCAAGATACCTAATGCGGCAGCTCTGCTATATGGTGCTGACTGGCAGGCGAATACAACTCTCGGAACCGCTCCTGCGATGTCATCTGCTGCAGCTGATTTCGGGTGGAATATGTTCCCTACAGGGTGGCGTCTCATTTCTTCGGGATGGGCGTATGGTCCTGATGACAATACTTCCAAGCCTGGCTTTATGGCCTCAATCCCTCTTATGGCAGACTCCAACGGCGACGGTGCAAGACATCGCTCCTGGAGAGTGGTGGTAACCGGCCAGGGAGCGATACTCCAATTCGCGGCTACCCACGTCGTCGGAGAAGGATCCGCTACTGCATTACGTTGTGTGAAGAATTATAATTCAAAATAGCCAGCTTATGAATTGTTTAAGATATTCTGTAGCGTTTCTCGGTCTTGCAGTCCTGCTATTGGGCTGCAAGGGCGAGGAATTGCCATCCCAGCCTGACTGGTCCAAGATACCGGAGCCCTCGCAGGAGATAGACGACGGAAGCCTTAAACCTTTGCCCGCGGACAATATAATCGTCGCTCACAGAGGGGGTTCTTCCGAGTCCGGTTCCCCGGATAATTCCATAGCGGGTCTCAAGTATTGCATCGATGCCGGTATCTATGGATGTGAGTGTGATGTGTATTACACCGCGGACAATGATGTGATCGTGGCTCATTCCAATTCTGATTACCAGATAAATGGACTGACTCCTTGGGACCACACCGTGGCCGAGATCCGTAAGGCTGGAAAGCTTGCGAATGGAGAGGATGTTCCTACTCTCAAGGAATTCCTTGGGGTGGTTATGGATAAGAACAGCCACACCAAACTGTTCCTCGATATCAAAAAATTGGATGCTAATCATCTAAACTACATTACGTTGTGCGCGAAGCGCATTTCTGAGATCGTACTGGAAGCGGGTGCCTCGAATTTCGTGACCTTCCTGTGCACCGGTACCAACGACAATGTGATGAAAAGT
>JAEEGK010020809.1_pt1 | contig 13906 bp, 4 predicted proteins | sample 8958771 | NCBI WGS metagenome assembly JAEEGK01 (sample SAMN16246547, study PRJNA631951) | gut metagenome | biome: gut microbiome; feature: rumen; material: SC-attached | host: Bos | place: Iran: Karaj | collected 2018-10 | reverse complement strand
TACTATTTAATTAAAAGCTTTTTTTATTAACAAATATTATCTTAAATAATTAAATGATGATAAAATTTATTTCAATTGAAAAGGAATAATTTTTAAATTAGAAATGGATTCATTTTATAAAAATTTAAAATTAGCAAGTTTTGATGTTATTTATAATATATATAATCCTCATATTTCAAATTATATAATTGAAATTGTCTTTGTTATAATTGAAGTAGTTCAAAATTTAAGCATGACAATATGTGATGGGGTAATAATATTATTTTATAAAATAATAAAATAGTTTCGCCCTATATGGAAAGGAGGAGAAATTTATCAAAAAATATCATTATTTATTCGTTACTTTAGAATCTTGAGATATACAGATGGCAATCCTGTTTTTTTCCATTATATAATGTTAATAAGTGTTTTTTCTATATTTATCATTTTTTCAATTTTTATGTATTTATTAATAAAATCATATAAAGGAATTCAAATTAAAGGTCATCAAAAAATTTGTTTATTTTTAAGAATTTCAATAGATTTACTAAGAAGTGCTCTTTTTATTCCTTTGATTGAGATTTATTTTACAGTTATTGTATGTGATAGAGAATATTTTACTGAAAATGTTAAATGTTGGAAATCAGAACATTTAACTTACTTTATTTTATGTTTGATTAGTTTTTTATTGTTTTTTTATCTCTCTTACATGTTTACTAGTGTTTCTTTTAATAAGAAAGAAAAATTCTCATCAAGTGTTTCAAAATATTTAATTATTAATGCAGATTTAGTATTAATTTTAAGTAGGGCAGTTGATGTTATTTTGTTGGAGTTATGTGTTGTAACTGATTTAAATAATATTACTATTATTTTTTTCCTTTTTTCCTCATTATTTTCTGCATATTGTATTTTTAAAGAAAGGAAATATCAATGGTATAAAAATAATATTGCGATTTCTGTGAAATATATTTTTAATATTTTTTTTTTTGTAAATTGTCTTATGCTTTTAATTAGTAATTTAATTAAAATGAAAAAATTTATTGGGATGTTCAATATTTTTATGGTAATTTCAGTTGTAGTAATTATATATATTTGCTCAACATCAGTTAAACATTTTAATATTTTAAAAAGGCCTTTAAAAAAAGAGAAAGAAATTTATAATAATATAAGAATTATAATTCAACTTATAAAAAATAAAAAAAAAAATAGATATCATTTATTAAAATTATTGAGTTATTCATTTAATTTAACTCATGGAGAACAATTAACAAAAATTAAAAACTTAACTCCATTAAGAAAAATTGTTGAATTATATAATAACCAAATAAAAGAGGAAGAATCTTCTAAATTAGATTATTATTTTTATCAATACATTGAGGGATTATACAAAGATGCTTTAAAAACATTTAGGGATAGTCCATTATTATTAGTCAATTATGCTATATTCCAATTAGAAAAAATGCATAGGTATCATAAAGCATATATAATATTATTGAAGTGCATGGGCTTATCAAACATTAATTTTTCAGAAGAATTTTTTATTTATCGAATCAAAAGAAATTTGGAAGAGAAAGGAGTGGAATTAGGAAAAGAACAATCATATATTTCATATACTTATCAAATAAATAATATGTTATCTTTAATTTCTGAAGTTTCTTATTCTTATTCACAATTATATGGAATATTACTTAATAACACAAAAATTATGGATATTCATCATTTAAAAGAAATTGCCATTAAAATAGATAATTTAAATAATAAAATTCATGAAGGATATAATATTATTGAATCATCTGGGTTTAACAGTAAAAAAGTTTCAATTTTTTATGATAATTTTCTAAAGGATATATTACATGATACATCAAATGTTTCGAAATATCTAAATGAGGATTTAGACGAAGGAATTAAGATTGATTCATATTTTTTTGATATAAATTCATTAAATACTAAATCAGATTTCCAATTTTTGATTGCTTCAGGAGAAAACCAAAATTTTGGTTCAATAATAAAAATCTCTTTAGAATTATGTGAATTATTAGGATATTCAGATAAAGATATTTTAGGCCAAAATATAAATATTTTTATCCCAAATATTTTGAGAATCCCTCATGAAAATCTATTAAGAGAAAAAGTTCATAATACAACACCAATGGAAGAAAATTTTCACCAAAAATTAAAAATAATTCCTGTTTGCTTAAGAACAAGTTCAAAATTCTTAGTCCCAGTAAATTTGGAAGTTGGAATTTATTATGATGAAAATAATCAAGCTTTGCTTTTTAGTAAGTTAGTAAATTCAAATTCAAAATATTCAAATAAATGTGTTGTTATTATTAATTCAAGTTTAATTATTCAAATATTTTCTGCAAATGCTATATATCTATTAGGATTAGATTCAAATGTAATGAACAGCAATGTAGAAATATTAACTTTTTTTCAAGAATTTTACAGTGATTGTTTAAATTATTTATCTTCCATTTCAGTTAAAAAAAGTAAAGATATTTTATCTTTAAAAATAAAATTAATTAAAGAATATTTTTTCAATGATTCAGAAAATAAAATAATAACATGGAAAAATCACAAAAAATTCAAAGTGGAATGGAAAGAATTAAAAATTAAACAAAAAATATATGGTTATTCAATTTTTTTTGAGCTTGATGAAGGCAATGGAATTGATAGGGAAAATTTTATTGAAACAATATTTTCTCCAAGAAAACCAAAAAGGAACAATTCAAATTTATCTAACATGTCTCGGACAAAAGAAATATTTCCAGTAATAACAAAATCATATATTCCTCAAATAGAAGAGAAAATAAATTTTGATATTCATGAAAAAACTTATACAATGAAAAAAGATTCAGAAAAAACAGAAACTATCAAAGAATTTTTTGAAAATAAGTATAAAGATTTGATTGAAGACAAAAAAATAAAAAATATTTCTTCAAAAAAAGAAAATGATTCTTCAAATTATGAAAGTGTAGAATCTAGTGGATATGATGATAAGAGTTCTAATGATTATTCACTTTATTCTAATGCTGATGAAGAAGAAGAAAAAGAGGAAGAGGAAGAAGAAAAAAAAAGTAATAAAGATAAACAAATAGTTAAAGAAATAATCATTGAAAATACAAATGATAATTTTTATGAAGTAAATTTAAAAAAAATTTATTTACAAATTTATGATTTTAAAAACAATAACATTAAAGATTGTAAAGATTATATTATTCAAAGTAAAATGCATCAAATTTTTCATGATGAACAAGAAATTACAAAAAGAAAACTTGTAAAAAAATTTAGCGAAAACATCGAAAAAAATAAATCTAATACCAATGATAATAATTTAAAATTATCTTTAATTCACCCAAAAACTGAACCAAGCTATAATTCAATTTCTAATACTGTTATAGAAAAAATAATTACTAAAATAATATCTCCAAAATTGATAAATAGAAATATCTTATATTACCTTTGTTTCTATATTTTCCAATTTATATGTTTAATTATAATGATAATAATTTTATATGATTCTTTAATTAGACATAGAGCAGAAATATATGCTCTTTTTCAAACAATTTATAACCAATGTAATATTATAGGCCATATGGGTTTAATACATTTTTATACATTTGAATATATTATTCTAAAAAATCCTCATTATTCTAATTTTTATCAATTAAACAGAACTCTATATAGAAAATCAATTATACAATTTTTGAATTTTTTATATACAAAGTGTATGGATGAAGTGAGTGAATTTGATTATAATGAAAATAATTTTGACGAAAAAAACAAACAAAGATTAATAGATTTAAAAGGAACTTTTATTGTTTATCATGAAAGAAATGATTTTCAAATTGAATCACAATCAGTTATACTTTCGCCTGATAATGCAATAAAAGAGTATCTTTTTTCTTTATTTAAAAGTCTTATAGATGAAGAAAAAAATTTACATTTTTTAAATATTAACATAAATTTTATACATATAAATACTGATTCATTGTCTGATATTTTATTAACTAAAGCTGAAATTTATATTGATTGTATGATATCTTTGATTGATCATATTAAGAAACTTTCTTGGATAATATTCAGTATTCATATTGTTATATGTATTATTTCTTGTATTCTTTGTCTTTCAACTAAAACAAAAATTATTAAAGAAAAAGAGAAATATTTAGGAATGTTTTATAAAATAGATACTGAAATTTTAAGAATTATGCTTTTGAAATGTGAAAAATATACTAAAATTCAAATTAATAAGGATAATCCAGTCAATACAAATAATATTTTTGAAATAGGGCAAGATGATAATGAAATTGATTCTTTAATAGAGCCAAAAGAAAATGAATATTCAAATTATACAAAAGATAAATTTAATAATGATATAATTAAAAAAAAAAATTTAAAAAAAAATGATAAAATTTTAAATAATATTGAGTTTAAAAAGGCCTTAATTTTGGAGACTTCTTTTTTAATTATTTTAACAACAATAATTTTAGTTCTTATTCTTTTATTGAATAATTCTTATAAAAATTATCAAATATCATCAGATGTAAATTATAAAATAATTGAAGAAGGAAGATATATTTATTTGGCATTAAATTATATAAAATCTACAATAATTCATAGTGGAATTTTTTCTTTACATCCAAAAAGATTAGAACAATTTGTTGATTTAATCCCATCATTTTCAAAAAATTATTCAAAAATAAAGGAAATTGAATTAAATATTCATTTAACATCAATAAAATATAAACTTCCAGGAAATACTTCAAATATTTTAAATACATATTCATCTGAAAGTTATTGTAAATTTTTTTATAACTTTAGTAAATTAAACAATATATCATGTGAAAATTTTGCATATAATATAAGTAATTTTGGATTACCATCAATTCAAGCATATTATTTTAATAGCATTATTCAATCCTCTTTTTTAATAATAAATTTAACAAAAGAATGTATAAATAATGGATATGCCTTTTATGATCAATTTTATGGTACACCTTTATATGTTGATTCAACCAATGATGAAAAAATATCAAGTAAAAATCCTTATTTTCTGTTAAATAATGATGGAATTAAAAATTCAAATATTATTTTAACTACTTTATTTTATCCAATGTTTGAATATATTATCATTACTCTCAGAGAAAATATTACTAAATATGATAAAAGTTTAAAAGATTTAATTATTATTTTTACTATTCTTTTAAATGCTATTGTGTTTTTAACTTATATTATATTTATTTTTCCAATTATTCTTTCAGAGAATAAAGATTTAAATAAAACAAAAATTGTATTAAGGGTTATCCCAAAAATTGTTTTATTTGAAATTATTAAAAACGAATATTTAAATGAAGCAGATGGTATTAAATAATTTAAAATAATTAAAAATTCATTATTATAAAAACTATTTTTTTCTTAAAAAATATAATCCAAAGAATAAAATATATTTTCAAAAATGTTTTATTCATTATATATTAACAATTAAGAATATATTGCTTTAAATGAACTAATAATTTGAAATTTATTAATTTATGCAATTTATAAACTTTCATCATAAATATAATAAAAAACATTTATATATAAAAAGTTAATTTTAAAAATATTTATATTCAATCAAAAACTTTATTATTTATTAAAATAATCAACATAAATTGGGAAATATTATATAATGTTTAAACAATTATTATAACATACATGAAAAATATTTTATTCTTTTTCTAAGTGATGAAAAAGAAAAAAACATTGGAGATTTAAATTATTTCTTTAATTCTTCTAATTTTGAATTAAATGATAATTCGGAATTAATTGATGTAAAAATTACTATTTTTAATTCATTATATATCAATAAAAAAAAAATTTAATTTTTGATTTGTATAATGATTATTTTAATAAAATGTAAAAAGATTGATAGTATATATGGATATTTTTCTTTATCTTTGAATTAACTTTTTATATATTTATGAATTTTATTATGAATGCCGTAAATAGTTTTTGGGTTGGCCTAATGTTATTTTTTTTGAAAAAAATTAAATTTCATTAAATTATTATTTTAATTGGGAAAATATTTGGAATTCGAATAAATTAAAAAATAAAACTTTAATTAGGTTATCGGATTTGAAAGTTGGGAATATATTAAAATAGATATAAGAAATAGCTATCAATAACTTCAAATTATAAATAAAAAAAATTAAAAAGTCATTCCCATTATTTGGCAAAGTAAGATTTTTAAAAACTAAATTATTAATCTTTTTCTTCATTTAATTATTTTCATCAAATCGATAATTTGGTTCTTTTTCAATAAAATACTTATTTTTTTTCTTTTTTTCTAAAACTTTAAATAAATTATTCTGAGATATTAGTTAACAGTCAATTAAAATTTAAATTTTGAATATGTGTAGTAATTTGATAATGAAAAATAAAGTATTCATATATTAATAAATAGCTTTTTAAAAAATATATGTTTAATAAGAATAACTCTATTATCCTTTAGGTAATTATATAACAATGGGAAAAAGATGATTAAAAATTTTGAAATTTTTTATTTTTTGAAATAAATGTTAGTATTAATTTACAAAGCAATGAATTAAAATTATTAATTCCTTGAAAACAAATCAAGATAAAATCATTTAAATTTTAAATGAATTTAAATTCTATTTTCTGATTTATCTCGTTCAAATTTAGTAATATATATTACATTTATATTTTCTTTTTCTATTGTTCCTTTCAATTATTGTCTTTTTAATTAATTGAGTACATTTAATTTAAACTATTATCTATATTATTTGTATATTTCCATAAACTTTTATTCACTATTTTCAAAGATTAAATTTATTATTTTTTTTCTATAATTCTTGATTTAATTAATTCAATTAAAACAAAAAAGAGATTAACAAGCTAAAAAGAATGACTTAACTCAAAAATATGAAAAAAATGTATTCATACTAGAAATTGGACTGACACTAGTAAAATAGGTATAAACTCATGGGTTACTTATTTAGAAACATTATTTAATTTGAAAAAGGAAAATAAAGAGTAATTTTTTCAAATGGAATGAACTTTAAAAACATCAACCCTTCAATTACTTCAACTAGATGACAAAACAAAATCAATCAATTATTTATAAATTGAGATACAAACTAATTTTAGAATTTGGAAGTCTTTCTCTTCAAAAAGTAGAAAAATAAATTTCAGAAAATTTTTTCGAAAAAATAGGGATTCCAAAAAATCACAAAAAAAAATAAATCGTTCTTCAAGCTAAATTTATTGATACAATCAAATCCTATTGAAGAATTAAATGATTATATTTTTCAATCAATGTAAAAAAAAAGAGAAATAAAATTAAATCAAAAAAAAGATAATATAATAAAAAAAGATAAGAAGAGGAAAAAACAAATTAAAAAAAAAAAATAGAAGAATTTTTAAACAGAAAAAATAACGGTCAATCATTATAAATATTTTTTAATGATAAAAAAAGTTAAGAACTAAGTGAAAAAAATAGTAAATTTTCAACAATATCTGAATGAATTTTTAAAAAATTAATATATGATTATATATATCAATATTTTTTTAAATATATAAGAAATAAGAAATTATTTAAAACAAAATGATAGTAGTCATAGGAATATTAATAACCAAATTAATAAAAATAGGAATTATCAATTTAGAAAAAAATCCTAAATTTATATGATATTAATAATTATAATAATTAATCATAATAAAATATAGTTTGGAAAGGATCCTTATGATAATAAAACCTTTAAAGGTTCATATTTATAGTAGAGTTATTTCGAAAAAATTTATTTTTAATAAAGATTGTATTTCAAAAAAATAAAAATTCCTTATTTAACTTATTATTTTAATAATTAAAGTATTATTTTAATTGAATTATGATGTATTTGATATTTAAATTTACTTTTTTTATCTAGAATAAAAAATAATAATTGATTTTTAATATAAATAATAATTGAAATATAATATTTATTTTTTGTCAATATTTTTATTTTAATTTTAGGATGTTCAAATAAAAAGAAAAATATTTAAATTAAAAAACTCATTGCATATATATAATTAACAAAAAAAATATAAAAATTATGTCAGAGAACAATGAAAATAATGAAAATGATTTCAGTTCAACAGAAAGAGATATAAGAGCCAAGACTTTTTTTAACAAATATCATTGTATAGAAAAATTAGGTTCGGGTTCTTTTGGTCAGATATATAAAGCAGAATATAATAATCAATTTTATGCATTAAAAATTGAAGATAGGGATAATACTCATAATTCTTTAAAAAACGAAGCAGAAGTTTTAAATTATTTAAAAGTTCCACAAACCCCAACAATAGTCTCATATGGTTATTCTGGAAAATATAATATTTTAATAATGCAATTATTAGATAAAAGTTTAGAAGATTTATTAGACATATATAAAAAATTTTCAATAAAAACAATTTGCATGTTAGCTTGTCAAATGATAACAATTTTAGAAAATATTCATACTAAACATATTATACATAGGGATATTAAACCAGATAATTTTGTAATGGGAAAAGATGAAAATAGTAAATTTGTATATTTATTAGATTTTGGTTTAGCAAAAAAGTTTAGGTCAAGTAAAACTTTAGTTCAATTAAAATTAATAAATAAAAAAAAATTAACAGGGACTGCACGTTATGCTTCCATTAATGCTTCAAAAGGTTACGAACAAAGTAGAAGAGATGATTTAGAAGGTTTAAGTTATGTTTTATTATATTTAGCAAGAGGAAATCTACCTTGGCAAGGAATGCCAGGAAAAAATAAAGAGGAAAGATATAAAAAAATTTTATTGAAAAAAATTGAAACTACTTCTTCAGAATTATGTGAAGGTTTTCCTCAAGAATTTGAAAAATTTTGTGAATATTGTAAAAACTTAAAATATGAGGAAGAGCCTAATTATAAAATGATGAAACAATACTTTTTAGATGTTTTAAAAAAAGAAAAATTAAAATATGATTATATTTATGAATGGAGTAATATGGGTGAAGAAAATCAAATTCGTATTTATAATCAAGATGAAAATGGAGAAAATAATTCTAATCCTTCTAATTTTGAGAATAATAATAATAACGGAGAAAATAATGAAAATCAAAAAGAGAAGGTTGGATGTGGATGTTTAATTTATTAAGTTGAGTGTAAATAAGAAATCAAAACAATTCTCTAAAATATATAAAGTTAAATATATAATTTTTATATTTCAAATAAAATTCCTATTATATAATTAATTATATTAAATTAATTTTTTTAATAATTTTTGAATAAAAGGAATAAAATTATCAAAATAAATATGTTATAAAAAATTGATACCAAAATTTTTGAAAATTAAATCTTTAATAATTTAATAAATGAGTTTATAATTAATAAAATAAAACCTCTAAAAAGGCCATTAATAAATAATAATATTTTATAATATTATTATGGATCCTAATCAAATTGTTCCTAGTCTCTTTTTTATTATTACTTTTCCACATAAAATTAGGAAGCAACTCATTCTATCTCATAAAGTTGAAGGAAGTCAAAAAGATTTAAAATTCAAAATAGGATATGTTTTTGAAAAAACTGAAAAATTAGGAAAAGAAGAATATAGTATTATTATAGCTTCATATTATAATAATTTAGATAGAATATATAATGCATCAATTACAGCAGCATTTGATGATATAATTTATTCTTCAAATAGAATTGAATTAGAAAATGGAAATCCAAAATTTGAATATAATTTATCTTTTAAAGATTCAAAAGGAAATAAATTAAAATCTTTAAATGTAGAATCTAAATATAAGATCTTTAATGAATATATAACTCGTCAATCACCGGAAATTCAGGAAAAATTGCATGATGACACAATAAAGGTAGTTACTAATGTAATTGATAAAGGGAATAAAATTGAACCAAAATTATTTTATTCAGTCTTCTCAAATTGTAAAAAAGAAGAATATCAGAATAAATTAATACAAAAATTTGATTTTTCAATTTTAAAAAATTTTACTGAAGCTATTGGAAATTCAATAGATGAATCTGTGATTCAAAAAATTTCTGAAAATAATAGAAATTCAGAAAAACCTAGTTTAAATATTGAAAAATTTAATGCTTATTATTATTTCTGTAATGATAAAAATAAATTTACAGACTATTTAATTACTTCTCCTTTTGGAGAACAAATTGCTGATTCAATTCTAGACAACAAAGGATGTTTTCCAGATGTGAAAAATATTAATTTAAATACTATTTCATTATCTGTTACTAAAGATGGAATTGAGAACCTTTTTTTGAAATATAATACTGTTGATGAGATGTTAAATGAAATAGAAAAACATTTCTCACATATCAAGAAAATTGTTCAAAAAAATAACTCTTCACTTAATCTGAAATTTGATCGAGCTCAAATAGCAAATGGAGAACATGATTTCATTAGAAAATACAAAAATTTATGGAGACTTGAAAAAAAAAATAATATTGTTTTATCCAATATTAATTTGAATGTACTAATTGAAGCTTATTCAAATGAGAATGAAAATGATTTACAAAAACTAAAAGAGTTAAAAACATATATTTTAGAAAACTTTGATAAAAATGAGGAACAAATAAATATAATAAATGAAAAACTTCATAAAAATTTTTTAAGTTTGATAAAAAAAAACACGTACACAAATAATCAAATTCTAGATATAATGGAAAAAGAAGATGAGTATTATTATAATGGAAAGTATGATTCTTCAAAAAAGCCAATTGATATTATTGATTATATTGATATAACAAAAATAGATGAAGAATTCAAAAACAAATTCACAAAAATGAATTTTAAGATAATTTTCAAAGAAAATATTGATTTTTTTATAAAAAAATTATTTGAAAAATGCAAAGGATTTAGTCATCTAAATCAATTAATATATTTAATTAATACAAATAATGAACTAGAAATTACAAATGAAATCATAAAAGAAATGGTGGACACATTTGTTGTTATTTTCCAAAATACATCAGAAGAAAAAACAGAAATGGAACAATGTTTTAAGTATATTATTGAATTTGGAAAAAATAATCATAATATAGAAGCATTATTTGATGGAATTGAAAAGGCAAATAAACCAAATGAAATAATGTTTTTATATAATGAAAAAATTCAATTGTTAGAAAAAAATAATGATTTTAAAAATGTAGTAGAAAGAATGAATAAATTTGTAAAATCTCAAGTAGAAATTAGTTTATCAGGGTATATAGATAAATTCAGTTCAATAAAAACCTTAATTGAAAAAAATACTATTTTTGATAAATTAAATAAAGAATTTGTAATAAAGAAAAATGATTTTTATACCAATAATTTATCTCAATCTTTAATATATATAGATAAATTAAATAAATATAATATTTTTACATCGGATATTGAAAAGGAAAGAGAATATGTTAAAAAAACAAAAGAAGTTATAAATGAAATTGAGAGAGAATTTATAAATGGGGATTATGAAATTGAAAAAATTCCTCTAATAAAAACTCAAAAAGAATCAGGAATGCTTAGAAAAAAATTAATTATTATAAATTATGGAGATGAAAAAATAGCTGAAGAAAAAGAAAAACAAGGATTGAATAAAATAAAAGAAACTGAAGATGTAAAAGCACAAGTTGAAAAAGTAAAAGATTTTTATGAACTATTTTTCAAAGAATTTGAAATTTATAGTGAATTAATGAGGATTATTGCCAATCCTAAATTGAAATTGAAAGAATTTTGTTTATTTTCCAAAAACTACCCCAATATAATGGATGATTATAAACATAATGACACTTTAAAAGCACTTCTAAATTCAAAAATTTTCAATTTTTATTTTTCAAGTTTAAAAAACAAAAGCAAATCCATTTCAGAAGTCATTGAAAACACAAAAAATAAATTAGGAGAATATAAAAGTATTTTTACTAGTGAGGATGTAAAACATCCAAAGCTATCAAAAGAACAAGAAGAAATTATAACTCAATTTACAAATTTAGAAGAAATGCATCAAGATTTTACTATAATTAAAAAATTTTTAAAAATGGAAGAAGTAAACACAGAACAAATAGAAAATTCAATACATTATAAATATATTGAAAAATTAGTTGATGAAGAGAAAAAAATTGAAATTACAAAAGACAATGTTACTAAAGAAGAATCTTTATTTGATACAAATTTAGAAAAGTTAACTTTAAATGTTTCCATATCAACAGAAAGTAATTCTGAATATGATGGAGCAATTTCTTTAAAAGACGAAAATTCAAATCAATTAATTCGAGAAATTAAAAAATTTAAAGGAGAAAACAATAAATTATTTAATTTAACCAAAGATACTCCTTTTTCATATAAATTTGAATCTAATCAACAAATTCAAATTTCAATTAATAAATATAGAAATGGTTTATTAATTGAAAAAAAAACTATAGAAACCCCAATTTCAAGTTTAATGGTAAAAAAAAATTCAAAAGAAAAACTATTTAATAAAGAAGATCTAAATATTAATTGTCAAGAAGATGAATTATTTAAAGAAAAATTAATAACATTAAATCTTCAAGTTCCATTTGGGAATGATAAAAAAGATGAAAAACTTTTTTATACAATTGACAATAACAATCAAACAATATTTAAAAGTCAATTATGTGATATAGAGAATATTAAACCAGTGGTTTTACCAGAAAAATTGCTTCTACCAAGTTTTAGTATGGATTATTATTCACTTTTTACTGATACACCAACTAATAATGGAAATAACCAAGTCACCACAAAAAGTACGGTTAAAAAAATAGGGAACGTTGAAACAAATGTTGAAGAAGTGACTAAAAAAAAAGAAATTGAGTTAAAATCAAATGATGGTACAAAAATTCCTATGACAATTAAAACCACAACTGTAAAATATACTTTTATTAAATTTATCAAAGAAATGGGTGGTAGATTTAATGTTACTTTTGGTATTGATTTTACTGGTTCAAATTATAATGCAAAAAAAAATATTGATCAACATTGTATAAAACCAATTAATAAGGACAAACCAAATTATTATAAAAAAGCCATTTTAGAATGTGGAGAAGTTTTAGATAAATATAGTAAAGACCATTATTATTCGGTTTTTGGGTTTGGACTTAAATTTGAAGGAAAACCGAAAAGTTGTATAAACATTAATGCTTCTCAACAGAAAATTTATTCTTTAAAAAAAGTTGTTGAAGAATATGATGAATTTTTAAATAAAATTATATTAAGTAGTCCTTCTTCTATTTGCCCTATTATTGATAAATTTAAGGAAGAAATTAAAAAAAATAATAACTCAAAAAATTTTAATGTTTTAATGATTATTACTGATGGTTGTATTTCAGATTATAAAGAGGTTATTGATTCTGTTATTGAGGATCAAAATCTTCCAATGTGTATTAATATTATTGGAATTGGAGCTCAACCACCAAAACAAATGAAAAGATTAAATGGAGATTTTGGAAGTATAAAGAGTTCCGATAAGAAAAAGAAACTCGAAAGAAAAGTTTTAAATTATTTTCATTTAAATGATTATACTGAAAAAAACAATATTAATAAAAATTTTAAGATGTTAAAAGGAGATTTAATGAAAACAATACCTCATAATGTTACTGAATTTTTAAATAAATATAAGTAAAAGAAAAAATTGATATAATTCATTATTTAAATCAATTAATTAAATATCATTAAAATATAATATTTAAGAATATAATTTCCAAAATTAAATATTCTTAATAGATTATAAATCTCAAAATTTTTAAGTGAACTTAGAAAAATAGAAATTTAAATTTATTAAAATATATATTATAATTAAATTAAAAAATGAATAATAAATATATTAAGTAAAAAATCAAAAAGGGAAAACAATTCACAATTATATAATGGGGATTGGGGATTGGGGA
>JAEEGK010020801.1_pt1 | contig 13912 bp, 11 predicted proteins | sample 8958771 | NCBI WGS metagenome assembly JAEEGK01 (sample SAMN16246547, study PRJNA631951) | gut metagenome | biome: gut microbiome; feature: rumen; material: SC-attached | host: Bos | place: Iran: Karaj | collected 2018-10 | reverse complement strand
AGATCATGTCTCACACGTTACATCGCTACGGCATCAACGAAGCGGATTTGCAGGATGATTATGTGGTCTTTGCCATTGCGGCGCAAACGGTCAACGCGAAGGGCATCCATCCCCAGTTCCGTGAATTTGAGAAAATCGTTATGAAATACAATCCCGTGAACTACGGTGATATGCGCACAGGCAACAAGTTCAATGTGGGTATGGAAACCGTGGGCAGCAGTTACCACGACAACAGCATCGTCCACGCGGTGTTTACCGATGAGGCGACGGTGACCAAAGTCCTGAAAGACCTGTATGAGGCTAACCTGGATCTTTCCATCGTGGTCTCCGGTCTGACGGATCATACGGCAGCCTGTTGCCACGGCGCGGGCATCGCTCCCCATACGGTGGAACATTCCATGGGCATCTGGGGGAAAACAGACCGCCTTCCTTCCGAGGACGTGCTGCGGGTCAGCACGATGTGCGGGCACGGGATGCTTTCCTTCAACCTGATCAGGGACCTGGCCCAGAAAGTGGCGAAGAAACGGATGACTTCCCAGCAGGCTGCCGAAAAACTGGCGGGCCTCTGCCATTGCGGTGTCTTCAACCCGGTGCGGGCCGTACGCGTCATTGATAAAATCGCCGCGGATATTAACGCGGGCGTGAAAATAAAATAGTAATCACCGCAGATTTTAATGATGGCAAAGAGGTAAAATAGTAAAGCGGATAATTTCGCAGGTACAGAAAAAAATTAAAAACGCCGCAGTGTGATCTGCGGCTTTGAGAAAAATACGTCAACAAAAAAGTGCCGGTCAGGGAAAGAACGGAGCAAAACGTTGGAACAGTTTTGCGGATTCTTTTCCGGCCGGCGTTGTTTCTGTTACGATGCCCTTGTTTCTTTTACGCTACGATGTCCTTGTACCGGTCCCGGTTCAGGATATCCATCATGCAGGCGTAGGGAGACAGGTTTCCCCCTGCCAGCATTTCGAAGAGGCGCGGGGTGCAGCCGCTGACCAGGGCCACGCCCTGCTGGTTTTTCGTTACCGGCTGCTGCTGATGGCGGCTGGCTACGTTCCAGAACACCACTTCCGGCAGTTTGTATCCGGCCTTCCGGTACATCTGCTCCATGTTCCGGAAGTTGGTCAGGTCCGCATTCTCCGCACAGGAGTCGAACTCCATGTCGGAGACGATGTAGATGCGGGAAGGCATCTCTTCCTGCGGCACATGATATGTTTTTGCCACGGCAAGGATCAGATGGAAGACGGCTTCGATGTCCGTATTGGCGCATTCGTTGTAGCTTTCGCAGTACATGACTTTGTCAACGATGTCCTTCCCTTTGATCTGTACCAGCCGCGGACGTTCGGAGAACGTGATGAAGTGGTTGCGGAACTGGCCCCGGTTGCGTTCCGCAAAGTAGATGCCCAGGGACATGGCTACGGCTGCGGGCATGGGGTTTCCGTAACCGTACATGGAACCGGAACCGTCCACCACTACCAGCGCGTTTTCCCCGCAGGTGTAGTCCGGCAGCGCCTTCCATGTCACGTCCAGCGCTTTGCGTTCTTCTTCATTCGCCGCCTTGATGTCCGGTTTCCAGCGGGAGGAATTGTCAAGCACGGACGCAACGATGTCGTACGGGGTCAGGCTGTCCGTATGCATCTGCGCCTCGCCTTTTTCCACTTTGCCCAGGAACTCCCGGTACCGCTTCCCGTCGTTCCGCAGAAAGGCTTTACGGTATTTGTACATGGCTTTGGACGGAAGTTTTGCGTAGTCGAAGTTGTATTCTTTTATCCGCAGATCGTTTTCCAGAATGTGGATGCGTTCGCGCAGCGCGGTCAACGCCTTGCGGTATTCCGCAGGGCGGAGTTTCAGATGCTTTGCAACTTTTTTCGCCAGCGCGACGGTTTTCGCGCCGGACGCGTTGACAGAAGGCAGCCATTTGCCCAGCAGGGACACAGGTTCCCCGTTCTGCAGCGCTTCCATGTCTTTCTTCCACTGAGCCGCGATGAAGCGCAGCACATCGGCTTCGCAGGAGGTGGACAGCAGGCTCAGCAGGTCGTCGTAGCGGCCGTATTCCGGGATGTTGCCGATGTTTTTGACAACGGACGTATGGGCGTAGTCCGCCAGCCAGCGGGTAATGGCCCGGAAGGCGCGGCGTTCCCCCAGCCCGCCCCGCACGTCGCGGGCGAAGAAGAGGATCTTCATGGCGATGTCCCGGTTTTCCGCCCAGGCGCGCCGGAAGCGCAGGCAGATTTCCTCTTCGGACACATGGCGCAGCGCGCCGACTGTGGCGAACAGGTCCAGGCAGCAGTCCCCCGTCGTTTCCAGGGTCACGGCTCCGTTTTCGGTATGGGTTTTATTGGCAGCGTCTTCGATAGCGTGTAATAAGTCCATGATTATCCTCCTGATTACATCAAACGTTTATTCCCTGGAGAGCAAGGATTTAATTCAACATCATAGCTAAAGGAAACACGGATTAAACGCGTTTCCCCAAAGATTCCTGAGAAAGAAAAGTGCGGGAGGGAATCCGCCCGCACTTTTTACAAGGCGCGTATTTGCAAGCGTTCCGGAGAACGCCGAACCGGTTCCTCTGAAAAACAGGGCCAGATATAGGCAATGATTGCTGTCAGCGCCTTTACATACAGTGACATTCCACAAGGCACCGTCCAAGGTTTCAGGGCCGGTCCGCAGACACGTTGCCGTGATATTTCAAATGTATATGGAAGATTGCTGTTCGTGCCTTTCTGAATCTCACTATGGTGATTATAGCAACTGTTTTTTATTTTGTCAAGCATTTATTTTAGAATTTATATTTTTTATTTGTTTTGTTGTTTAATATTTGCGTTTTCTCCTTTTGTTTTCGTTTAAATTATATAAATGCTCTTTTTGTGAAGCCGCAAATTGCGGCTTCACGATGGCAGCGTCATACATCAGGCAAAAAATCTTCATCCGCTTCCTCCGGTTCCCCTTCAACAGCGTACTGAACCGTATAGCAGGCAGTATCTTTTTCAGAAGCCTTTGCCAGCTGGAACGCAAGCACTTTATTCATGATTTCATTTTCAAAATGCCGGGACGCATACTCGGACAGCAGTGTTTCAAACTGCCCTGACCGGCGCAGAAGATCCGCTTTTATCAGCAATAAATTGTCTTTTTTATCGCTGTCATCCTCGCAGCCATCCTCTTCCGGATCGCCCTGTCCGGAAGTCAGTTCTTCTGTCACCTGGTTGAGCAGAGGAACTGCCATGCTCCTGCAGCGAACCGCGTTTGCTGTATCTTCACAGTCGTCACACGCCCAGGCTGCGTGCAGCAGAGCAAAAAACGCCCTTTCTGTATTTTCGTTTAAAAGACTGATTTTATAAAACTTATAGAACTGATCTGCTAACCCGGACCTGAAATCAATACCGTCACTGTGGGTATATGCCTTCGACTTCAGCCATTTCTTCGTAACTTTGCCCGGATCATTATCAATTCTGCCCGAAACATATCCGCACGCGGGGCATTGCTGGATCCATTCACCCATGGTGCCCCGCTGCATCTGGGGCGGACGCAGGTCCAGGTCAGGGGACCCGAAAGAATTCGTACTGCCAATCTCATAATATGTTTTCGCTTCACCGCACACGGCACATTTGCGACTTTGTTCATACATTGTGGTCATTATTGTTTTCCTCCTTATAATCCTTTAATCTTTGTTTTCTTCTTCACGCAGCGCCAGGTTTTTCTCTGCCAGCTTTTCCCTGACTTCCGCCAGGCATTTCTGCCCGAAGTTCCGGATCCTGCTCAGTTCGCCTGCTGTTTTTGCCGTCAGCTGCCCGACGGTTTCGATTCCGACGCGGTGCAGGCAGTTTTCGGCACGCAACGAAAGTCCCAGCTCCTCGATACAAACCTGCGACAACAGATCTTCCTGCTGCGTTTCTCTTTCCGGAATCTTTTCCGGCAATGCGCCGGCAGTCTTTTCCGTGTTCAGCGAGTGGTTCCTGTGTTCCCGTTCCGGCAGATATTTCTCTTTCAACTCATACCACATTACATGACGTTCGGGGCGGTGCCGGAATGTTGCGTCGGCCGTAATCTGAACCGGGCGGTTCAATTCTTCCCATTTAATGAAACCGATCATCTCCCGCACGAGCGTGCCCGAAACTGTCATCTTTTCTGCCGCTTCCTGCAGCCTGCCTTTTCTGAAATCCGCCAGCGCTTCTTCCAGAAAACGCCTTGCTGCTTCTGTTTTGTCTGTCATGTCTGTCTGTAATAAATCCTGTTGCACTTCCACCTTACCTCCTTGCGGTAACCGTTCCCGCCTTTCAAATTCATTGTACTGCATACCGGAAAAAAGTGGTCGCCTCCCGGGCGACAAAGGATCTTACAGCAGGGAGACGCTGTCCAGACGCGTTTCCTTACTGTTTTATATATCCCCCAGACCACGGGCTCTCAGCACACGGTTCACCTCCCATACTGTCCCCCTGTTCCGGGCGATGCAATCGGAAATCACACAGTCTTTCCGGATGCTGCGGGACAAAGCGAAGCCCGCGGCCTCCAGCAATGCTTTCGTTTCTTCCAGGGAAAGCCGCAGTCCCAGCGCAAGCCGTACCGCAGTCCCTTTCTTTGGCTGGTAGTCCTTTTGTTTCAGAATTTTGTAAATCAGTTTGCGGTCTATGTCGGCATCTTTATACAACCCGGCCCGGGTGATCTTCCGTTCCTCCATAAAGCGAAGCAGCATTTGTGTGAAAGTTTCTTCCATAGTCAAATCACTCCTTTCAATACTTTGGGGGACAAAAGAAAGCCCATCATACAGACGGGCTTTTGTAAATACAAAGGCCCATCGGAATGATGGGCAGAGCTCTCAATCTCCCATCATACAAGCTTTAGCACCTTAACCGTATTACGGCCAGGTTGCTGTGCGGTCAAAGAGCTTGTCTCTCGCGCACTCTCTATGGTCAATTGCTTTCCGTTTCCGGAACCAATATTAAAGAAAGAAAATGCAATCCTGATTGCTCTTTTATAATGCCATACGTTACTCCGTTTCCCAACAACTGAACACTTACCTGAATCAACTGCAATGTTGATTGGACGTTTATATAAATTTACGCGCTTTAACTAAAATGCATTTCTGCATCTGTGATTAAATACTCAAATCCAGGGATTTTTATTTCTATGTTGAACTGACCCCCGGAAGGTAATCCGGTCTGTTCACCTTTTCTGATAATATTATACCACAACGCACCGAATTCGTGGTCGCTTCCCAAGCGACAACGACTTTTGATTTTAATTTTTGCTCTTTATGTTATTATCGGCCGTTTTTTTGCTGTTTTTATGTGGGCTTTTTTCGCCGGATGCGACTTTTTCTAACTCTTTCAATTGGCACGAAAAAACAGCGCGGTCAGCATGTAGTTGCAAACCGCGCTGTATGAGTTTACATGTGAGTTACCGTTCTTTTTCTGCGCAACCGGGTTCTGTGGGGAAATGAAAGTTTCAGACCCGTTCCAGCCGGTCGTCTTTCAGCCGCCGCGCCAGGAACAGGGGCACGTATTCGATGAGGATGTTGGAGGTTTCCAGCCCGAACCACTGGAACGGATTTCCGACGATGCGGCGGATTGCGTATTTCGAACGGATCAGCAGATTATCCACTTCGTCAATATCCCCTTCCTGGGGCATCATTTTCCGGATCAGGCAGAACTTGAAGGAACCGACATCCGAAGGTCCGTAGATCGAATGCTGCCGGTGCTGTTTCGGTAATTCGCCCGAGGCCAGCAGATCGCTCACGACCTGCCTCAGATAGATGTTTACGCTGGGCCTTACCTTATAGCCGAGATAGAGGTTAATTCGGAAGATATAATCCGTTCCGAAGGTTTCCACTTCATACTGCTTCTGGTACGGCTCGTTGGTTGTATTGACACTGATAAACCAGTAGGCGTTGGCCCGCTTCGGGTCTTTATCCAGAATCGAATACAGGATATCCCGGTCGATTTTTTCCGGATCTTCCCCCTTGACCAGATAAACCACATTGTGGCTGCACATCGGAATGGATTCATCGTTCTGCAGGTTTTTAATGGCCGACAGATGTTCCCGCATATTCAGGAACGTGTTCTGCGCCTGCTCAACCTGTGTCCCCCGGTACCATGCGAGCATGATAAAGAGGACCATCAGGGATATGATGATGGCGACATAGCCGCCAACCATAAATTTCCCGAGGCTCGAGATGAAAAACACGCCTTCGATGGCAAAGAATACCAAGCCGAACACAAAGGCTGCCACCGGGAGTTTATGTATCACCCCGATATAAACGCAGAACATGACCGTCATCATCAGCATACTGATCGTGATCGCCAGACCGTAGGCATTTTCCATCCGGGACCCGCTGCGGAAGTAAAGGACTACCAGCGCGCAGAAGAGCCACAGGATATTGTTGACAAACGGAATATAAATCTGGCCCTTCGTGTCCGAGGGGTACCGCACGTTTAAATGAGGCATAAGATCAAGGTTGGCTGCCTCATGCACCAGCGTATAGCTGCCGCTGATCAGGGCCTGGCTGGCGATGATCGCAGCCAGCGCGCTCAGCAGGATCGCCACCGGGCGCAGCGCTTCCGGAAGCATCACATAAAACGGGTTAAAATCCTCCATGGCCCATAAGGCCGGATTAGTATGGTTCTGGATGATCCAGACACATTGTCCCATATAGTTCAGGATCAGGCAGATTTTAACGAAGGGCCAGCTGAAATAGATGTTCGCCCGGCCTACATGCCCCATATCTGTATACAGGGCTTCCGCGCCGGTGGTACACAGGAACACGCTTCCCAGGATCATTAATCCTGCCTTGTTGCCGGGACTGAGCAGTACCTGTGCGGCATAAACCGGATTAAACGCCCGGAGAATCGAAAGGTCACCAAGGGTCATCCAGATTCCCGTGATACCAAGAAACAAAAACCACACCATCATAGCCGGGCCGAACATCTTGCCGATGGAACTGGTCCCACTCCGCTGGATCATAAACAGCAGGCTGATAATCGCCAGCGTAATCACTACAACGATATGCTGTCCGGGTCCGAGAAAATTATCTACAGCCTCGATGCTGCGCAGCCCTTCCACGGCCGTCGTGACGGTCACCGCGGGAGTCAGGACGCCGTCAGCCAGCATGGTACAGCCGCCGATCATCGTGGGGATGATCAGCCATTTCCCGCAGTCGCGGATCAGACTGTAAAGCGCAAAGATGCCGCCTTCGCCGTGGTTGTCGGCCCGCAGCGCGATCAGCACATGCTTGATCGTCGTCAGCAGTGTGATGGTCCAGATGACCAGCGACAGGGACCCGACGATAAACTCCGGATCTACAAACTCGATTCCGCCGTTCCCTTCCACGATGGATTTCATTACATACATGGGGGATGTGCCGATGTCGCCGTATACTATACCCAGTGCCACAAGGAACATCCCAAAACTGAATTTATGACTGTGTTCCGTCTGAGCCTCCTGCATGGTTTCCTCCTGAAGAAAGAATCTTTATCTCTATCAATTTAATTTCTGCATTATATTTATTTTTTCATATACTTCATTTCGGTTACTTCTTTTTGATGACTTTGTTTTACTTACTTATTTACTTATTTTAACACAAAAACCGTTCATAATATACATTGTTTTCAAAATTGCCTTTCAAAATAAATATAGTTCTGTCTTTTCTGTATTTAAACCTTTATCCGTGATATAATTTTATTAGATTCGTGACTATCGGAGAAAAATTAAATAAGTAAACGCTGGTTCAATGAGTTTGATTGCTTTTCGGGAATTACTAATGAAGCAATCCGCAAAAGCGCAGACAGGCCTGCAGACAAATTAATCAGCGGTTCCTTAAAGACGGGAGTTGCATTATGGAAACGTTAAACGCTGTCATCAACCAGGTCAACACGATCCTCTGGTCCTACATCCTGATCGTCCTGCTGATCGGACTGGGACTGTATTTTACGTTCCGTACCGGATTTATCCAGATTCGGCTTTTAGTTGATATGGTCCGCTTACTGGCGGAAGGCGTCGGGACAAGACGGATGGGGAACCAGATCTCCTCGTTCCAGGCTTTCTGCGTCAGTACGGCCAGCCGCGTGGGCGTCGGCAACATCGCCGGCGTGGCCATTGCCATCGTGCTGGGCGGGCCGGGCGCCATTTTCTGGATGTGGATGGTGGCCATTGTGGGCAGCGCCACCGGTTTTGTGGAAAGCACCCTGGCCCAGATTTACAAAATCCCCAGAGGCAAATGGACCTTTCACGGGGGTCCCGCGTATTACATTCAGAACGTGCTGCATATGCCCAATCTGGCAAAACTGTTTTCACTATTGTTAATGACAACCTTCGCGCTGGTCTATAATTCCCTGCAGGCCAACACCATCACCCTTTCCCTGCACAGCGCTTTTGGCTGGGACCGCACGATTGTAGGTGTAGTCGTTTCCATCCTGATCGCCCTCGTAATCTGCGGCGGCGCCCACTTCGTGGCCAGGGTGGCGGAAATGCTGGTGCCGGTCATGGCCGGCGCGTATCTTCTGATTGCGCTGATCGTCGTCATTATGAATTTCGGACAGCTCCCCTCTGTGTTCGCTTTAATCGTAAGCAACGCCTTTGCGCCACAGGCAGCGGTAGCCGGCGGTTTCGGGGCCTGTGTCATGAACGGCATCAAGCGGGGCCTGTTCTCCAACGAAGCCGGTGAAGGTTCCGTGCCCAACGCAGCGGCCACCGCCTATGTAACCCATCCGGTCAAGCAAGGCCTGATCCAGGCTTTCGGCGTTTATGTGGACACACTGCTGATCTGTTCCGCCTCCGCCGCCCTGGTACTGCTGTCCGGCGTCTATGAAATCGGCGGCAAGGTCACCGGCATCGAACTGATCCAGAACTGCCTGGCAGCGGAAGTGGGAAGCTGGGCCATCGTCTTTATCGGCGTTATGATCATGATGTTCGCCTTCAGTTCCCTGGTGGGCAATTATTATTACGGCGAAATCAATCTGGCCTTCCTGACCCAGAGCAAAACCGCGCTGTATATATTCCGGGCAGCGGTGGTCGCCATGACTATGTTCGGCAGCATCGCGTCCCTGCCGCTGGTGTGGAACCTGGCAGACCTGTTTATGGCGTTCCTGGCTACGACTAACCTGTACGCCATTTCCCGTCTGTTCCCCTTTGCGAAGATTGCGCTGGACGATTATGAAAAACAGCGCGCCGAAGGCATGGATCCGGATTTCGATCCGCATATCCTGCCCAGCCTTGACGGCGTATACGCGTGGGGCATGGAAAAGGAAAAGTAATGAAATCAGTTTAAAAGAATTATTTTCGGATATAAAATTCTTCAGGTGGTTTCGGAAAAATCCGGAACCACCTGTTTTTTGGTGCTAAGCGCTAAGCAAACCCCGCAGAACTTTCGCCCTTCGCGGCTGAACTTATTGTATTATTTGTCCCATTCACAGACAAAAGCGTTCCCGCCTGTGCCGTCGGTCGTACCGTCTTCCGTCAGGTTTTTGTAGTTCCAGTAATACAAGCCGTAGAAGACTTCATCTTCTTCTACGTTGCTTTCCTGGTTCGCTTTCACATAGGTAACAGGTTCGTTGGGAATCATGCGGTAATGTCCGAATTTTTCAAAGTATTCATTATCATAGCCGCTGTCATTGATCAGCCGGTACATACGCTCATTCATTTCGTCGTCACCGACCGCTGCCAGATGACCGCCCATGGATTCGCAAAACTGCTGCGCTTCTTCCATGGTTTTACCGATATCGGAGAATACATGATAGTGATGTCCTTTATATTTGATGGCTTCTTTCGGAATAAAAGGACGTGTAGAATCCTCTGCGTAATAAATCACGCTGGCCGGTTCGGCAGCATACGTAGAATGTATAACCTCTGCTACTAACAGCGCAGATAATACATCGGTATAGTATATGCCGTTGTAATACCCTCTGTAGCGACCCCGTCTATGGGCCGGCCTGTGATTCCACCAGTGGTCCTTCGGGGGTTTAGGGGTGCGGCGCCATACGTGTATGTTTTCGTGGGTCCGGTGAACAGGCGGGCGATGAAGGTCTTTTCTCGGGCCCGGTTTTCTGTGTTTCCGGTATTCCGGTCTATGCGTTTTGGGTTTCGAAATATGCTGCTTCGGATCATGCACTTTCGGTTTTGCAACGTTTTGCTTCGAATCGTGAATCCTTGGCTTCGCAACGTTTTGCTGCGGATTATGTGTTTTCGGTTTCGCAATGTTTGGCTTCGAATCGTGAATCTTTGGCTTCGCAACGTTTTGCTGCGGATTATGTGTTTTCGGTTTCGCAATGTTTGGCTTCGAATCGTGAATCTTTGGCTTCGCAACGTTTTGACGTGGATTATGTGTTTTCGTTCGTAGCTTCTCACGGCTTACTTCAGTATGCTTCGGTTGCTGCATCGTTTGACGCTGGGATACGGGTCGCGGCTGCTGTATCGTCTGGCGTTGGTGAACAGACTTTGCACGTTGCATCGCCGGACGCGGCGAACCAGACCTCGACCGTTGCATTGCCTGGTGTTGGGAAACAGGCTTCGACCGTTGCATTGCCTGGTGTTGGGAAACAGGCTTCGACCGTTGCATTGCCTGGTGTTGGGAAACAGGCTTCGACCGTTGCACCGTCTGACGCTGGGATACAGGTTTCGGTTGCTGCATCGTCTGACGCGGCGAAACAGATTTTGGCCGCTGTATCGTCTGCCGTTGGTGAACAGGTTTTGCATGTTGCATCGACGGACGCGGTGCACTGGGCCGCGGTTTTTGCGCAGCCGGTCTGCTGCTCTGCTGATTTTGCTGTTGGGCAGGGTACGGATATACTTTTTTACCCGGAGCAGCTTCTACAGCGGAAAGAGTTACGCTCAGAAAAACTGCTAAAATAAAAGCTGTAATTGATTTTTTCATCATGGATCTTCGTTTCATTGCTTTTCTCCTCTGCAAACCTTTATAAAGCTGCTGATAATCTGCCGTTCCCTGATGGAAAGATATTCCATCAGTATTATTTTAATAACATTATAAATATTGTTTATGTCTTTTTCATGACCCGCGCCGGCTGAAGAATCTCAACCCTGAAAAATCCTCACCGCCTGTCCGAAACAAAAACAGGACACGCTTCCTCTGCATGAGGTGTGTCCTGTTTCTTTTTTGTTTTCTCCGCGCATCCGTTTCACTACGCGTTACTTTCTACATAACTATTGCTGCAGTAATAATTTACAACAGCCAGACCCATTTATTAGCCGGCGTTGGCTGTGGATAGCCCCAGTCTTCGTCAACACCGGAAACCGCCAGCAAAAAGCCATTCTTTTCCACTACACGGGTTATGGATTTGTTTTCTACCATGGTACTGGCCGTAATGATTTCAATGCCGGTTTCCTGTGTCAGATAGCGCACCAAAGCGTCCACCGTCTCAGATGCTACGCCTTTGCCCCACCAACGTTCCAAAAAACGGCAGCCGATGCTGGCCTTGTGCGTGTTCTCCCGATAGCCGTAAATCTCTGCCAGCCCGCAGAACTCCTCTTCCATAAATACACCCAGGATAATGGACTCTTTAAAGCATTCGTCGTACAGCCGGCGGACGACATCGTGTATGTCCTCATACTTCTGTTCAAACAGAAACGTCGGAAGATACCGGTACACGCCAGGGCTGTGTGCCAGCTCCGACAAGCCCTCTGCGTCCGTTTCCTCAATCTTTCTGAGAACGAGTCTTTTCGTTTTAATATATGGAATTTCCGAAAAAAGTTTTTTCATTTTTTGCTTCCTGCCTGCCGCATTCGCTTTTACTGCTATTCTATCACCGGAACAGAAAACCCGCAAATATGCTGGTTCATGACAGGATTTTTCCCGGTCATATCAAACATCCTGCCGGAATCCGCTGCCTGCCAGTTTCAAAAATCCCTGCACGGCTTCTTTTACTTCTTCAAACGTTTCTTTTTTTCTACCGGTTTTTTCATCCATGTACAGACTGCGGTTCACTTCGATCATCAGGCTCCGTACCCGCTTATCCCGCTGCGAATAAAACGGTTCGGGAACGATGGCGCCGGCAAAGGGCGTATTCACTGCCACTTCCAGCCCCGCTTTTGTAAAATACGTTTTGGCTGCGTTCAGCAATAGGTCCGGGGTAAAATACGGATCCGCGCCCAGGCAGATTTCAGGACGGACAAGATGAAAGTTTTCTTTTGGTTCATAAGGCAGCACGGTTTCGGAAAATGAGTGCCCGTCAATTAACAATGCCCGGTCAAACTGGTCCAGCTGGCGGCGCACGGCTTCTGTCAGCCGGCTGTGATGACGCCGGTAGATTTGCAGCGCCCTGCCGTAAGCCCGCAATCCTTCCGGGGAGGAAAGCGGATCCCGTTTTAACCGGCCGCCGTCGGACATGCGTGTGTAATACATGCCCATGCCCTTCCGCCACATGATTTCTTCTTCGGGATCAAGGAAGCGTTCCGGGTCGCAAACAAGGCGGCTGTACTGATGCACAACGGTCAGGCAGTCCGGACAGGAAAACAATTCATCGGTGTACCAGTCGGTCATGCACAGCAGCTCGCTGCGGAGTTTCTCTTCCTCCGGCAAAAACTCCTTTTGGAACAGTTTGGGGATTTTCGTGCTGCTGTGGGGGATGTGAACGATGATCCGGGGCTGTGCCGGCGCTGTTCCATAAGCAGGCAGGTACCATTTTAATTTTTGTACCGCCGCCGCTATCCGTTGCCATGATTTCATTTTCTTTTGTCTCCTTTCGTTTAACCGTAAAGAGAGGCAAAAGAAAAGCCCATCGGAATGATGGGCTGTAATTTCAACATCCCATCATACAAGCTTTAGCACCTTAACCGTTCCGGCCAGGTTGCTGTGCGGTCACCGAGCTTGTCTCTCGCGCACTCTCTATGGTCAATTGATATCCGTTTCCGGATACTGTATTAAATTGTAAGGCAGTTCTTACTGTAAATATTATACCACAAACCGCCGGGCTTGTCAGTTGTAGTCAAACTTCCCGTCGTTCTTTTCTTCCAGGGCCTTGATGGCATGGTATGTGTATTCCGCAAAGGGAACCTCCAGTCCTTTTGCAGCAGCTTTTTCCATCAGTACCTTGCAGAACATGTCGATTTCCGTGTGCCGTTTGGCTTCCAGGTCCTGCAGCGTGGAGAAACGGGCTCTTTCCAGCCAGCGGGGGCGGGTATTTTCCAGCGGCCCGTAGGAAATGCCGTAGGCTGCCGCCACCTTGCGGGCTTCCGCTTCCAGCCGGTCCCGGATATAGCCCACATGCCCGCTGTCGAAATAAGAAGCGTATCCCGTGCCCAATACTGCCTGGGGCAGATTATAAGCGATATTCAATGTGAATTTCAGCCACTGCTCCGAAATGATATCTTCACAGAAATGGTAACGGAGCGGCGTTTTGGCAAGGAGTTCCCGGATGGCCAGCAGGCGTTCCGTTTCTTCCCGCGAATCTTTTTCTCCCACAAACAGGCCCGGAGTCTTTTCCGCGTTAAAGGTGACGCTGTTCCCCTTCCGTTCCGAGTTGATGCGCATCAGGCTGTAGGCAATCCGGGCCGGGTCGATCACCGTGCCGATGATTTCCTCGCTGTCGATCCCGTTCAGCAGGCTGAGCACCGTAGTATGGGGTTCTACCACCGTACGGATATCTTCCAGCGCGTCACGGAGCCCGTTATATTTGGTGGAGACCAGCAGCAGGTCCACGCCTCTTGCCTCCTCCGGCGTCTTTACTTTCGGTTTATAAATTTTATCATTGATGCAGAGGCCATCCCTCTCCAGGCGTTCTTTCCGTTCCCCTTTGGCAATCAGGCAGAAATCAATCTCCGGCGCGGCGGAAAACCCATAGATGAAATAGGAACCAATGCCGCCTGCCCCAAGGATGGCTACGGTATTTATCTTCATGTTATATTCCCCCCTGTAATCAAAACAGTTTCTACTATTATAACACATATGACAAACTGTCATCGGAAAATCGTT
>JAEEGK010020797.1_pt1 | contig 13913 bp, 8 predicted proteins | sample 8958771 | NCBI WGS metagenome assembly JAEEGK01 (sample SAMN16246547, study PRJNA631951) | gut metagenome | biome: gut microbiome; feature: rumen; material: SC-attached | host: Bos | place: Iran: Karaj | collected 2018-10 | reverse complement strand
ATAAGGATAATTTTCATGAAAAAATTTTTTAGGGGATTGGGGATTGGGGATTGGGGATTGGGGATTGGGCCCAATCCCCAATCCCCAATCCCCATCCCCAAATTAACTTAGCTTATATTTAAATATTTTAATTAATTTTAATATGTTATTTTAATTAATAAAACGATTAAAATAAAAATTTTTAAAATATTAGAATTAAATAAAAAATAAATGAAAAATCAAAATTTCATAATTCCACTATTTCTAACAATAACACTATTATTATCCCGAATAAAAACCTACACTCCAAAATCAAATAAACCAATTAAAGAAATAGGAGGGTCATTATTAGATATAATATCAAATTCAGATGAAATATATTATGAAGAACCAAAAGAAAAAAAAACCGAAATTGATAATTTAATATTAAAATCAGGAAAAGAAAATCAAATATTTTTAGAAACAAAAATAAAAGGTTCAAATTTTAATGATGATAAAATTATTCATAAACCATTTCCAGAAACAACAAAAAAAATGAGAAAATTTGCTTTAATAACTTTATCAATTTTTGGAACTGCTTTTTTATTAGTTAGATCATTATATAATACAGTAAAAAATTTAAATAAATTTTTTGCTAAAGGAGTTTTAAGTTTATCTAATCAAATGTTACTTCTTTTTATTTGTTTATCTATTTTAATTATTATTTATACTTATGGAGTATTTGATAAAATATTAATTAATTGGGAATATATAATAGCAACTATTGCAATATTTATTTTATCTTGGATAATATTTAATTTTATTCTAATTATTTTTTCTTTAAGTGCAATTAGAAAATGGAAAGAAATTGAAAAATGTGATTTATCTTTTGAAGATTTAAAAAAAAAAATACAAAATAATGAAAATAAATATATTCCAATATTTGAATTTATATTATTAAAAAGATATTTTTTTGTTCCTTTATTTCCAGTAATGAAATCATCATCGTTTAGAGAAGATATGGAATTTTCAATTTATTTAGAAGAATGTTTATTAAGTAATTTAAGAAAGTTTTTTAAATTATCTTGGACAAGTTGGGTAATAACAGTAATAACAGTAATGTTTTGGAATGTTTTTATTTTAAATATGAGCATTAAAAATGTTACAATTTTTTTAATGTTAATTCCAATATTAGGTTTAGTTATTACTTACTTAATATATATTTATATTCAAAGTATTTATCATAAAGTTGTTGTTCCAATTACAAAAGAAAATATTAGTGAGCATAAATATTATAAATATAATTCTAGTGAAATTATGGAATATTTAACATGTCCTCAATATTTAAAAGAACTAATACTTAATGAAGATAAAATGGAAAAAATGAAAAAACCAAATTATGATTTTCATCAACATGTACATCAAAGACCAACAAATTTCTATGAAAATTTAATTATTTTTGGTCATACAGGATTTTATTTTTTATTAAATTTAATTCAATGTATTTGTGTATTATTTGTTTGTTGGGGAATATCATTATATGTTCAATTTAGAGAAGATATAACTGATAAATTTGGTAAAATTGCTTATTTATTTATTATTTTGTGTAGTTTAATATATTTAGTATCACAAGAATATTTAACTACTATAACACTTAAATGGTTTACAGTTATTGATTCTATTGAAATGAATAGAAACAATAAATGCATTCAAAAAATGATTAATAAACATTTAAAAAAAAGTGGTGAAATTGCAAACAAAATATATACTAATTTTAAAAAAATATATTTTGATATTAAAACAAATGGAAATGCTTTAGGAGAAGAAAATTCAAAAATAATAAATGATTCACTTAGTGAAAATGAAAATTTAATAAGTACAAAACCTAAAAATAAAAATCATAATATCAATAATAATAATAATGATAATGATGAATTTAAATTAATTTATCCTAACTTAGAAAACTTCTTAACTTTAAGTTTTAATAGATTTCAAAAAATGAGAAATAACTCAATTGATGTTAGATATGAATTAAGACCTTTCCTTAGAAGTTGTGGTAATGTTCTTTCAAATGATGAAATTGTTTTTATGTTACATTTAATGGAAGATAAGAAAAAATATCAAGGAACATTAAATTTAGAACAATTAAAGTATATTTGTGGAGCCACATTATTTTTCAGACAAAAAAAACCTCAAGATATTATTAAATTTGTTTTTGATAACTATTATAATCAAAATTCTAAAGTTTTTAAAGATATTTATCTTGAATGGGGTAATATTGAATTATTTCTTAATGAAAATTCTGATTATTTTAGTAAAGAAGAAATTAATTTTATGAAAAATATATGTGAATATATTGGAGACACTTTTTCACTTGATGGTTTTATTATGGGAATTCTTGCTCCTAGACAATATTATGCTTATTAAAATAAATTATTTTAAAAATAAATTATTTTTCATAAACCTCAAAAAACTAAAAATAAAATTCATATATTCAATAAAGAAATATATATTCATTTTAAAATATATAAATTGAATTAATAAATATTTTAAATAAGAACAATCATAATTTATTAATTATTAAATCAAAATTTCAAATTTAAATTAATTATTTTTATTTTGAATTAAACTTATCAAAGTATGATCCAAATATCTATATTTAAATCACTGAAAAAAACCAATTAAAAAAAATTATTATCCAAAATTTTCTCGTTAGATACTCATGTGAATTTGATTTCATCCCTAATTAATCACAAGAATATTTAAAAAAGGAATAATAGATTTTTCAAAACTAAAAAATACTTTAGAATGGAAAAAGTTATTAAAAAAAAGGAATAAACTCAGTTTTGGAGTAAAAAAAATTAAAGATGAAAATGAAAGAAAATTTTTTCCAAATCCTAATCCAAAATCTTATTGTGCTATATTTTATATTGATAAATATGGGAATTAAAATTATTATACTTTAGAATTATATTTTTTATGATCTTCTCTGTACTAAGGTGAAGGAGGATTAATTTGTGGGCTAAAAGTTTTTTTCTCATTTAAATTATGAGAGAAAATGTAAATGTGATTTAAAAGAATTTTTCAAAATCACGTTAAAAATATATATTATTGAAGGGAAAGCTTATGTTATGAGTGAATAGGTGAAAAATATTGATATGAATGTATTTAAAAAATTGGTGATTGAAGGAAAGAAGAATATTTTATTTTTTAAATCTGGAAAATTATTTATTTAAAAAATCGAATATTTTTACTTTAATAAAAATTTCTTTTTACTTTATAATTGAAATTTTTAAATGTATATTATCCTTTATATAGTTAATAATTCCATTCACTAAAACTATTTTATTAATCTATAATAAGAAAAAAAAAGATTAATTACTTTTTTCTCATTTTTTGAGTAAATTTACTTTAAATTTTAAACACAAAAAAAAATAAATATATTATAAAAAAATGGCATCAACCAAAGTAGAAAATCCCCAAAATCAATTAAATCCATTAGATTATATTCCAAGGAGATTTGGATTAGCATATAATCCTCCTCAAATCGTAGTAGAATATCAAAAGCCTTCATCAGGGAAATTATATCATCACAAAATAAAATTATTAAAATTATCTCCTAAATCAAAAATTTCTGAAATAATAGAAGAAATATATAAAAATCACAATATTTATTTGAATCATAATAAAGTTAGTAAAGCTCAAATAATTCAATTAGTGGAAAAATTAAGAGAAAAATATATTTCAAATAATAATAAAGATGAAAATACAAATAAAACAAATTCTTTAAAATATGATATTGGAACAAATGAAAATTTTAATGGTTTAACAACTGAAGAATTAAATGCTAAAAAAGCTTATATGGATAAATTTTATGATAAACACAATATTAAAGTAGGAGATAAAAATTTTCAATATGATATAAGAAAAGATTTTGAAAATAATGGAAATGCAGAATGGGATGAAGAAGACGAAGAAATATAAATAATATTAATTTTTATTCTTATATTTTTAATTGTTATAATCTTTTTTATTTATTAATTCAAAATAAATAAATTAAACAATAAAAAAAATAAATATAAAAAAAATCTTTAATTAATATATGGGAGGAAAAAACACAAAAGAAGAAAAAAACGAAGAATTAAAGCAAATAGGAAAGAAAGCAAATGAGAATCCAATAGACATAGATAATAACACAATAAAATTAACAAATGACGTAATAGTAGGTCATTTAAAAAATAAACCAGATGAAGATTATAAAAAAGTAAAATTCTTAGGAGAAGGCTCTTTTGCTGCAGTGTATAGTGTAGAAAATAGAATTACAGGTGAAGTAAGAGCAATGAAAATAATAAATAAGAACCCAAATTGTTCAATTGATGATGATAAAGAAATTTTTAATGAAATAAATATATTAAGAACTATGGATCATCCAAATATATTAAAAATATTTGAATTTTATTCAAACAAAGAAAGTTATTCAATTGTAACTGAATTATGCTCTGGAGGAGAATTATTTCAAGAAATAATAGATAAAGGACCATTTAATGAAAAATATTGTTCTTATGTTATGTATCAAATATTTTCAGCAATAAATTATTGTCATAAAATGCATATATTACATAGAGATTTAAAGCCAGAAAATATATTAATAGCAAAAAGAGATAAAAATGGTTTTCCCTTTGTTAAAATATGTGATTTTGGAACATCAAAAATGTTTGAAAAAGGAACAGTACAAAGAAAATTAGTAGGTTCATCATATTATATAGCTCCAGAAGTTTTAAAAAAACATTATGATGAAAAATGTGATATATGGTCATGTGGAGTAATCTTATATATATTATTAAGTGCAAGACCACCATTTGGAGGTGAAACAGATTCAGAAATAATGGAAAGAGTATCAAAAGGGAAATATGATTTAAAATCTCCTCCTTTTGATAATATAAGTTCTGAAGCTAAAGATTTAATTAAAAGTTGTATGACTATGGATGTTAATACTAGAATTTCTGCTGAAAATGCTTTAAAACATCCTTGGTTAATGAATAATAAAGCTAAAGAAATGTTTAATCAAATTAAAAATAGTGATACAATAAAAAAATTAGTTGATAATTTAAAAAATTATCATAGTACTTCTGTTATTCAAGAAACTGCTCTTGCTTATTTAGTTCATAATTTTCCTCAAACTTCTGATGTTATTAATGCTTGTAAATTATTTAATATGATTGATTTAAATGGAGATGGTAAAATTACTCAAAGTGAATTATATGATGGATTAAGTAAAATGATGAAAAGTGATACTTTGAAAAGTGATGTTGAAATTATTTTTAAAAATATTGATATGGATGATAATAAATATATTGAATATGAAGAATTTGTTAGAGCTGCTATTAATAAAGAAAAATTTTTAAGCGAAAATGTTTTGAGATTTGCTTTTAGATATTTTGATAAAGATGGAAGTGGAGAAATCACTTTTGATGAAATTGAAGCTGTTTTTAAACAAAGTATTACTAATAAAAGTAAAGTTCATGAAAATTTAAAAAAAATTATTTCTGAAGTTGATTTAAATGGAGATGGGATTATTAGCTTTGAAGAATTTGCTATTGTTATGAGAAAAATGCTTAAGAAAAATTAGATTTTTTAAATAATTTTAATACTTGATATTAAAAATTAGATTCAATTTTTTTTTTGGTTTAATATTTTATTTTTTGTAACTTATAAATTTATATAAAATATTTACTAAAATAAATAAAATTTTAATAATTTGATATATTAACTAATCTAATCTATTTATTAGAATTCAATAAATTAAAAAGAAAATTTCTGATTTTAATGTTAAAATCTTTGATTAAATATATATTATTTTATTTAAATAACAAGTGGTTCATCAGTAATTGCTGAATCATCAGGAACTAAATTTTTAATTTCATCAATATCATCAATTTCTTTTTTAATGAAAATTTCATTATAAACACAAACTCCAAGAATTAAAATAAGAAATCCTAGAACTTGTAAAATTCCAATTCTTTCTTGAATTTTTTTTTCATGAATAGGTAAAAGGAAAAAAATCCAAATAAATAAAGCTGTCATATTATATAAAACAACATTAGTAGTTGCATTAGCAACTTTTGTTATAGTAATATAAGCATAATTATAAAAAATAAAAATAAAGAATTGAAAAAAAATAACAATAATTATTTTCTTATTATTCCACATTTGTTTCAAAGCAAGACCTAGATTTTCTAAATAAAATTCATTATCATATTTTATACAAATAAAAGAAAAATAACTTCCAAATTTAATTTGGCTAAAAATTAATATTAAAATAAAAGAAAAGATTGAACCAAAAACTCCTTCAAAACCAATTAATTTAATAGGATGAATAACTCTTGTTTTAAATAAATATTCTTCGGTAATAGCATGTAAAGCAGTAAATATATTACAACAAATACAACATAAAATACCATAAATAGTTTCTTTTAACCCAGTTGCTTCATCTTGTTTATTATCATCATTAATAGCGCTTAAACTAATAAGAAATAAACCAATTATTAAAAGAAAAACTCCAATAAAATTATATTTAGAATGTTTATTTCTCAAAAAAAATATTGATAATAAAAATACTCCAATTGTATTTCCTCCATCAAACATTGTTGTTATACTTGCTGGAAGATTTTCATAAGATAACATTCCAAAAGATGAAGAAAACAAATCAAAAACAGCTGGAATTGCTAATAAATATAATTCTAATGGTTTTTTTATTATATTTTCTTCTATTGATGTTTTATCTGTTTCTTCTTCTTTTTTAAAATAATAATTATATGTTAAAATTCCTGTTGTTTCTGATAAGAATAATGTTAAACTATACATGAATGGATGTTTGAAATATTGGTCTAGTCCTTTTAAAGATTGAAGGATTTTTGCTATTATTCCTAATGCTGATCCTGTGAACACGAATAATGAATATAATATTATTTTATTGTCAAAGATCAACATTTTTTCAGAAAAAAATAAATTTTTAATTTTTTTTTGATTTTTAAAAAACTTTTATTTGATTAATTTACTAAAAATAAATTTTATTTAAATAAAGATTAAATAGATTTATTCATAAATAATTAATAAAAAATATTAATTTATTTTTCATTTAATTTTTTAAAAATTAAACAACAAATTATAGCATCTAGAGCAGCATAATGTAATTGACTTTCTCTTAAAGGTCTTTTTTCCCAATTAGAACATTGTTCATATTTACATAAATTTTTCCCTAAAACTTTTTCACAAACTTTAGAAAAAGAAGGAGCTTTTTCAAAATATTTAACTTGATATAATTTTTCAATGTCATACATTTGAACTTGTTCTTTAAAAAAATCTTCAATTTCTTTACTCATATTAATTAAATCACTTTCAAATCCAAAAGAAATAAATTTTTTATTTTTAAATAAATCAATAAAAGTTTTTTCAAAAGATTTATCTTTATATAATGCAATCATATCTAAAATCAAAACATTTTTTCCATCATAATCACTTAATTGTATAATAGCAGTTTTAGTTTTTTGTTTTATTTTTAATGTTTCTTTCCATTCAGAATCAATTCCAATAAATTCAGTATCTTTAAAATATAAACTAAAATTTTTTACTAAATTAGAACATAAATTTATAACAATTACATTAATTTCTTTTTTAGTAAAAGAGATACAATCTTTTGTTCTTGGACCAAAAAAATCTTTTTGTATTTCAAGTGGTTCAGTATTAAGTGCTTTTTGAATTAATTTATTAGTTTTTTTATTAAAATCAGGAATTAATAAGCCATTACTTTTGGCATAACTCAAGATATAAGATAATTTTTCATTTTTTTTTTCTCCTTTTAATTCTTTTAATACAATTGGAAGAAATATATCAAATTCATTTTGATCGTTTACTAATTCAACTAAAACATCAATTTGATTATCTAAAAATTTTCCTACTCTATTATAAAAAAACCCTCTTATATTCGTTTTTTCTATTTCACTACATTGGCTTTCATTTAATTTATCTTCAATTTTCATTAATTTAATTAATTGTTTTAAATTTTTTGTATTGTGATCATCAAGATAATCATTTATTACTTGATTAATTTCTTCTGGGATTAATTCTAAAATTAATTTTATATCCGATATATTTTCAAAGTTAAGAGAATTTAATATTTTTGTTAGCAAAGATTTATTCAATGATTTTTTTTTTTTCAGGAGTATATGTTTTAATAATAGCCATTGCTGATTCTATATAATTTAATTTATAAACTAAATCTTCTAAAAAATTTTTTTTATTGAAAAAATCAATACACATTTCTAAATTGTTCTTAAATATAAACGAACAAAATTTGGAATATAAAGGGTCTTTTTCATTACCTGTTATTTCTTTCATATAATTATTCACGAAAGTTTTTTTAATATCTTGAGTGAAATATTGATTACCATTAAATATTCGATTAAGATCTTGGAAATGAATTGATTTTTTAGGAATTTTTGGCAAAATATAATCATTTAAATCTAAAAGTTCTTGTTTTGATGAATTATAAACTGAATATAAATTAATAATCAGAGAAGTTTTATCTTCAACAATTTTAAAATTTTTAAATGAATAGTTATTTTGAATTTTAAAATATTTAACAAAATAAATTGAATTATTTCTATCTTTAAAATAATTTTTTAAATCTTCTTCTTTCATTAATTGAAAATGTTTAAATAATTCATCTTTAATTTGAAAACACTCAAGAAAATTTTCATAAAAATCATATGGAGAAATAATATAAAAATTAATTACTTTATTTAAAAAATAATCAATAGCTTTTTTTTTATTTTCTTCATTATTTTTTAAAATAATGTTTTCATTATTTATTATTTGAATTGACTTCATAAAATTAATAACACAAATTTCATTAACTATTTTATTATTTTCGAAAATCGATAATAATTTATCGAAAAATAAATCATCTTTTATTTCATTTATATCAAAACATTGAAAGAATTTCTCTTTAAATTTTTCTATTGAAAATATATTCTTGTACACAGGATCATTTATTAATTCTTTTATAGGTTTTAATAAAGAATTCTTTAATGGGATTATATTAGAATAGTATATACTAAATTCATTTTGTTGAGCAATTTCATTAGTTTTTTTTGTTTCATTTTCTTCATTTATATTTGAATCTTTTTCTTTTTGATTTTCATTATTTGAAATATTTTTTTTTGATGTTTGTTTTTTTTTATTTTCATTTAAATCATTTTGTTCAATTTTATTTATATTATTTTCTTTTTTAGAATTAAATTGTTCTTTTTCATTTAAATTATTATATAAATAATCATTATTATAGTTTTCTTTGTTTTTATTTCTATTATTTTTTTTCTTATTTTGATTATTTTGATTATTTTTATAGTAATTATCATTATCATTATAGTTATAATTCTTATTACTGTAATTATTATAAGAATTATTATAGTTTTTGTTATTTTGATACTCGTTATGACCATAATAATTATTATAATTTTTGTTATAATTGTCATAATTATTATTATAACTTTGATTATAGTTATTATCATAATTTTGATTATAGTTATTATAATAATTATAATTATTTGAGTTATAATCATTATTATTGTTGTAATGATTGTTTTTATTATTATTATAATTATTCTTATGATGTTTTTTTGATTTTTTATTTGAGTAATTTTCCATTTATAAATTCTATTTTTTTGAAATAAATCTCAAAAATTTTATTCTTTATTTCTATTTATTTTCTTATTAATTTAAATATTAAAATATTATATAATTAAATAGGATTTAAAAAATAAATAATTTATTTACAAAAAATAATTACTTAATTTCTTTATATATTAAATATTAGAATTAAAAGAAAAATTTTAATTTAAAAATAATCCTATATATTAATATTTATTGTTAGAAAAATAAAATATGAAAGTTAATTAGATGAAATTATTTGAATATTTAAACTTTGTTTTAATAAGATTAATTAAATTAAAAATCAAAAAAAAGAAAATAAATTTTACCTTAAATCAAAAATAATATTAATTTAATTAATAACATTTATTCAACCGATTTTCAAAAATTTAACAGAATTTACAATTTTGATTAATTTCTTTCTTTTTTTCTTCTAATTGTTCTTGTTCTTCTCTATTAGTTTTAGGAGCTTCAATATCATCATCTTCTGAATTATCATCAAGATTTTTTTTTTCTTCAATTATTTTTTCTTTTTCTTCAATTATTTTTTCTTTTTCTTCAATTTTTTTTTCTTTTTCTTCAATTTTTTTTTCTTTTTCTTCAATTATTTTTTCTTTTTCTTCAATTATTTTTTCTTTTTCTTCAATTTTTTTTTCTTCTTTTTTTTCTTCATTATTATTCATACTATTATTATTATCATCACTATCATTTTCACTACTTTTACTTTGACTGTCACTTTCTTTTTCTTCATATTCTTTTCCTACTTTCATATTATTTTCTGTATTTTCTTTCACATCTTCTTCTTCTTCTATTTCTTCAATTGCTTCTTGTTTTTTTAATAATTCTTTTACTAAAGCAAATTCATTTTTTATACTCTTTTTCCTAGCTTCTAAAAATTGAGTTGGGTTTTTTTTTTTTCCTTCATCTCTTTTAATTTCTTCAAATTTTGTTTTTAATTCTCTAAATTTTAAATTTCCACCAATTTGAAAACTAACACTATTTCTTTTTTTTTTAGAATAATTCATTATTTCTTTAGGATCCATTAAATTTGCTAATTTTAATGAAGATCTTTTTGGTTTTTGTGAAGAAATATTTATTGATTGAAGGTCTTTATCAGACATTAAATCTTTTAATTTTTCAAATTTTTTAATTTAAAACATAAAAATTTTCAAAAAAAAAAAAAAGTATTTAAATCCTTAAAATAAAATAATTTTATTTAAAAAATGTCAATGAGATTTTGTAAAGATTGTAACAATATGTTATATCCGACAGAAAATAAAGAAAACAAAGAAAATTCCTTATTAAAATTTTATTGTAAAATATGTATGTCATCAGAAACAGTAGAAAAAAATACTCAAGAAACAAATTTAGTATATAGAAACGAAATAAAATTAGGTCAAAATGCAGTAAAAATAGATCCAAATATAATAAATGATTCCACATATGCAAGAACAAAAAATATAACTTGTCCTAAATGTGGTTATCATCAAGCAATATATTTTCAAAATCCTAATATTAATGATCCAGGAATGAAATTAGTTTTATTATGTTGTAATAAAGATTATAATGGTGGTTATTGTGGAAAATGGTGGTTTAAAGAAAAAGATGAACTCATTGATAATCCTGATAATAATTTCGATGATAATAATTATGATGATAATAATTTTAATAATGATAATGATGATAATAATGATAATTATGATAAAAATTATGATGATGATGTTCTTATTAAACAAGAAAATAGAATGGATATTGATAATGAAGATGATAATTAATTTTGAGGAGATAATTTATTGGGTACATTTTAATTTTTAAGTCTTTGTTAAATTATTATTATTATTTTAAATTTAAATTAATTATATATTATTATTTTTTTAAACGGAAATTTAAGTAATGTAAATATTATTTTTAGTTTATATTCATTTATTTCTAAATAAGACTTTATAATTCTTTTTTTTAATACATTCACTTTAATTGTATTTTATCAGAAATTTCAAAATATTGTTACAAACATAATATTTTACCATAATAACAATTTTAATAGTTCACTTAGTTAATTATAATAATTTGAATTTTTTTCTAAATTTGTTTTATAAGAAAAAGAAAGATTATTTAAGATAATAATCATTAAATGTTATTTTTTTTAAACTTTTATAATAAACAAAAGATTTTAAGAAGAGTTTTTGTGTCATTTTTTAATCATCTTTAGTATATGAAATATCAGTTTTAAATTTTTTTGTTTTATTTTTTGATAATAGTAATTTTCTTTATGTCGAAATTAATATACTTTCTTTCATTGAATATTATGTTTCTTCTAAATCAATTTATTTTTTTAATATATGAAAGGATTGTTTGGGAATTTTTCATTTATTTTTAAAAAAGTTAATGATGTTTTTAAATAAGCATTTTTTTATTTTCTGATTAAGATTTTATTATTTAAAAAATAAAAATAATAATTTATATATATATTTTTTCTAATTTTTCAAATTATTGGAGTATGTTCTATAAATTGACTTGTTTCTCTTGATTTTAATGGAGTTAGATTTGAACTTATTTTATTTAAAAATAAATTTTGTTCACTTACTAAGTCATTTATTCCATCGTTTTCACAATTTTTTTTTTTAATATTCTCATGTTTAAATTTATTTAATTTATTTTCTAATAATTTATATCTTTCAATTAATTCTTCTTTTTCAATTAAAAGTAATTTATTTTCTGTTAAAACACATATTTTTTCTAAATTATTATAATTTTTATTTATTTCCTTTTTTTTATCTTTAAATTTATTTAAAAAAATATTTTTTCCAAAAGAATAAACAGACATAGAACTTCTAAGTAAAAATCTCGAATCATATCTTTCTTTATTTATATGAATATTTTTCTCAAATTCTTGCAATATATTACTCATTTCTTGCATTTTATCTAATAAAATTTTTGCTTTATTATTTAATTTTTCTAAATTAGACATATTACAAATAATTCCAAAATCACAGTTTTTTTGAATAATATAATTTCTTTTATTTATATTTTCTTCTTCATTTTTATTTTTATATCCAATATTTTCATTTTGATTATTATTTAACTTAGAAATAGGATTAATATTCTTGTCATTAATGTCTAAATTTTCTATTTGAGAATTACCAATTGAAATAGCATTATTGGTAGAATTATTTTGAGGACTTGGACTTAAAGGGATTTCTTTATTTTTAATAAATGATCCTTTGTTTATATTTTTTACATTTTGATTAGAATTTTCATTTAAATCTGCTTGACCGTATTTTAAATATTCAGCAGCTAAATTACTTATTCCTTCAATATTACTTTCTGTTTCTAAATTTGCCTCTGTTTCTTGGGTAAAATATATTAAATTTATTTCATATTTTTCTTCTACGAATTCGCCATTTAAATTGATAAATAATTTTTTTTTTACCGGTATTTTTCCAGTTGAATAATTTATTTGATCTTGAATAACTAAATTTATTTTTTTTGATTGATTAACTTCTAATCTAATTAAATTATCGCTTAAAATTAATTTATTTCTATCACTTGAGCGAAGGTTTAATATAATAGGAATATTACATGTATTATATATTATAAATGAAGGTTTGTAAATTTTTCCAGGAATAAAATGTGATATATTAATACATTCAGGTAAAATTGTTATTAAATTTGGATGAGAGTATTCGGACATAATTTATTTAAAATTTAATTTTAAAATAAACAATTTTTTATTAAATAAAAATAAATTTATATTCAAATTGTTAATATTAATGAAAGTTAATAATGAAAACGAAGAATCTACTTATACAAAAATATTTCAGGAAAAATTAAAGCATACAGAAGATTTGAAAAATAAATCAGATATTTTATCAAATAATAATGAAAAACAAAATATAAATAAAGAACAAATAATTGTTGGTTCAAAAGTTCAAGAAAATAAAATTGAGTTAGAAAATAAAAAAGGAATTAATTTTGAAGATATTAGTGATTGGGAAACTCAAAATAAAGATATTGAAAAAGAAAATATAATAAAAAAAAATGAAAATGATAAGGTAGAAAATATAGATGAAGTTTTAGATAAGAATAATAATGAAAATGAAGAAAAAAATGAAAATAAAGATGACTTAATGTCAGATATTCATAGTATTGAATCTAGTCATAGAGAAGTTTTTATTCAAGATAATGAAAATAATTCTAAAGATAAATTAATTAATGAAAATAATAATAATAATATAATTAACAAT
>JAEEGK010020793.1_pt1 | contig 13917 bp, 10 predicted proteins | sample 8958771 | NCBI WGS metagenome assembly JAEEGK01 (sample SAMN16246547, study PRJNA631951) | gut metagenome | biome: gut microbiome; feature: rumen; material: SC-attached | host: Bos | place: Iran: Karaj | collected 2018-10 | reverse complement strand
CGACGGATCCGCAGCTCGCTCCACTTGTGTTTGGAACCGCTGTCCTCCTGAATCGAATCGCAGGCGTGTTCGATCGCCTCGAAAAACTTGTCACCAGACTCTAGCGCGTCGGCCACATGGGGAACTTCGTTGGGCTTGAGCAGCGAGGTGAACAGACCTTTCTGAGTGTTCGGATTGTACAGACGGTTCAGCGCGTAGCGGAACTGTCCGCTGGAAAGACTAATGCCGATATTCTTGGAAGCAACATTCTCCAGTGTGTGAGCCTCATCAAAGATCACAAAGTCATTTTTCATCAGCACACCGTCCACCGGCGGGATCGGCACCATCCCCAGATTGACAAAGAAAAGCGAGTGATTTAGGACCAGAACATCCGCATTGAAGATTTTCTTGCGGGCGCGTTGGTAGAAACAGACATCGTGGTCTTTGGCAAAATCGGAATCATGGCCACAGAGTTTCGGGGAACAAAGACCGCGCTCAGAACAGACTTCGGCCCAGACCTTGGGATCGGGCTCCTCCGCGAAATCGGACAAAGTGCCGTCCTTTGTCTTTTGAGACCATTCATAAATGCGCTCCAGCTCCCGCTGCTCGGTCGTGGTAAAGAGATTCTTGGCGTGAGTCATGGCACGCTGCAGCCGGCGTGTGCAGAGATAATTGGCGCGTCCCTTGAGCATCGTGTAGGTGAAATCTACCCCCAGCACCTTTTGCAAAAGAGGCAGATCCTTGTACATCAGCTGTTCCTGCAGGTTGATTGTGTGGGTGCAGATGATCGCTTTCTTGTGCATCTGTGTAGCATAGAGGATCGCCGGCACCAGATAAGCCATGCTCTTGCCCACACCGGTGCCGCCTTCCACGATGAGCTTGTTCCTGCCCAACAGAGCTTCGGCTACAGCTACGGCCATTTGCTGCTGTTGGGGGCGGTATTCAAAATTTTTGGCGCGAGCTAGGATGCTTTCCGGCGAAAAAAAGGTACGCACCTCCTCCACCAGATCCGTTTGTGAAACACAATTCTGTTCAAAAAAGCTGATCACAAAGCAGATGTCACGGCAAACGCTTGAATGGACTGAAAAAATCTTAATCCAGTAATTGAATCTTAAAATGGAAGTTGGATTCTTCCGTATAATGACGGGGGAACAACACTGTCAGCAGACCGCTTCTGTAGTTGCTGTCATCCGCCGCGAAGAAGGAGAAACGCTCCTTGACCGGCTTGCTCCAGGTCACGCCATCCGCGCTGTAGGAAATGCCGGCCAGTCTGCCGCGAGGTCCTCTGATGTAGGCTACATCGGATTCCTGATCCGCAAAGCGAGAAATCTTGATGATTTCCGGAGTTTCAAGTGGAATCTCCTGGAAACAATAAAGTTCTGCCTTATTCTCACCCAGGTCGAAAGTTCTGGAGAGATTCGGCCCGATGAAATAATTCGTGTCAACGCCTTCCCATTGGATCGTATCTGTCGTGCGGAAAATGGCAAAGTGCGATCCCGGCATTCCCTGGACGTTCAGCACGCACTTGTTAGTTTGGTAGCCGCTGAGGAAATCATCATACGAGATCGTAGGAGGAACATTATCCACTGCGACGGCTTGATAATAAAGAGAAGGATCCGTGTGGAGAAGGAACGTATTGGTCCAGCCTACCAGCACGGCATACTTTTCTACATGCCAGGGACCTTCCGGCTGAGCGGCGGACTGGATTTCGATCGGTTGATAAACAGCTCCGAATACTGAAACTTCCACGCCACCCTCTACAGGTTCCGCGCCAACGAACTGTACTTTCGGAGCGGAAGAAGCATAGATCCTCAAACCGAAATTGCCGCTGAGAGAGATACCGAAGTTATAGGGAAGAAAATCCGACTTGGGCAGGTGAGTCTCGGCATCTATGCTGCGGATCCAGAAATCGCCATAGCTAAATCCAACAGTGGGAGTTTTATATAGGATCATTCCCGCATTGTCTCCTTCCTCCAGACCGTAAAACTGAAGCGTCCAGAAGAAAGAAGGATCGTTCATGCGCAAACCGATATTCTCAATGTTCAAAATACTGTAACCGCTTTTGACCTGAAGAGGTTTGGACTCAAAAAGGAGTGTGCCGGGCAGATGGACTTCTGCCTCGGTCTCTCCTTCATAGATAGGGCCGTCCTGGCGATAAAATCTGAAGATCGCGTATTTGCTCGGAGATACGGTGTTTATGCTGGCATAACACTCCAGCTCAACCTTTTCGATCGTTCTGGCAACACCGCCCAGATAAATATCATCACCAAACTCGTCCACTCGATTGAAGGGACCGTAAAAACTGTTGTTTTGAGGTGTGTCAAAATTATCATAGACCAGCTCTAAATCCGCACGGCAAGTCAATCCCACCGCGAACACAAAAGCACATAAAAACAGAATTCTTTTCATCATCTCATTACCTCCCAAGCAAAATCTTGGTGCCACAATATACATCTAAAACAGTGAAATGACAATGGAAGGTTGTCTTTATTTTTCAAAATCATTAAATTATTTGCCGTGATGTTCGTCACACGAGGAGAAAAAACAGAATGAACCTCTCTTCTCAAGCAGAAAACCTGGTGGAAAATCAGAAAATAAAATCACGGATGGCGTTCCTGTCCGTTTGTTCCAATACATTCCTGGTATTAGGGAAATTTGCCATAGGGATCATAGTTGGTTCGGTCTCTATCCTTTCTGAGGCGATCCATTCCTGTATGGATCTGATTGCTTCCGGTGTGGCTCTGTTTGCTGTAAAGACATCTGAACTTCCTCCGGATGAAGAACATCCTTACGGACATGGCCGCATCGAAAACGTTTCCAGCATGATCGAGGCACTGCTGATCCTGGCCGCCGGAGCCTGGATCGTTTATGAATCTGTCCATAAGATGCTCCATCCAGAACCGATACGCCAGATCTGGCTGGGTGTCGGGATCATGCTCGCATCTTCTCTGATCAACATGTTTGTCGCCAGGGGATTGTTCAAAGTCGGCAGAAAAATGAACTCTCCCGCACTGCTGGGCGATGCCTGGCATCTGATGACAGATGTCTGGACCTCTGCCGGTGTTATGATCGGGCTGGCCTGCATCTGGATCGGAAGCATCCTGATGCCGAATACGGATCTCAATATTCTGGATCCCATCGTAGGCTTTCTGGTGGCTATGATGATCGTCCGCACCGGGATCAACCTTCTGGTGGAATCTGTTAATCAGTTGATGGATCAGCATTTACCACCGGAAGAAGAACACCTGATCCAGGAACACCTGATCGAATTGAAACCGATCACCCGCGGTTATCATAAAATGAAAAGCCGCAAAGTCGGCAGCAGAAGATATATCGAATTTCATTTGAAAGTGGACGGGGATATGGCTTTGAAACAGGTCCATGCGCTTAGCCATCAGATCCAAAACTCGATTGAGGAACATCTGGAAAACTGTTCCGTGAGTATCCATTTTGAACCCTGCACGGAATGTGCCAAAGACTGTCTGAAAAATTGCGTGCTGACCCCCGAAGAACGGGAACAGGTCATGAAACGCCGTTAGCGGTTCAGCTCCGCTTTTTCTTTCTTTTGGATCCCTATCTCCATACCTTCTACCGGTTCCGGAGGTAGTTGTTCCTGAGGAACAAACAAGACTCTGAAGAATCGTCTTTCTTCAGGTGAAAGGCTCTTCCAGCGTTCAGCGCCCATCAGGTAGGCGGAACGTTTTTCGGGCGACATATCGGATATTTCCACCAGGATCTTGAGAGAATTCTGGCGCTCTACGGGAGGCAGCTCTTCCAGCATCCGCATCACTTTCCAAATCTTATCGCGGTCCTTTTCGGGCAGAGCCTTATAGACTTTTTTCCGATCTTCATGGCTCATTCGGAAGAAGTTGTTCAGCTCACCCCACATCCATTTCTCGCGTTGGCTTTGGAATTTCTTCGGATCTTTGCCGAAGTTGTTGTCTTTGCGGTCTCCCCAGTGGTCACCATTCATTGGCGGCGGAGGGTACTGCTTTCCGAAAGATGGCGGTTCCTTCATTTTGTCCCGTTTTTCTCTGGGGAAGGGAGGCTGCATATTCATACCGGGCGGCTTTTCGCCCATAGGAGGACGAAATTCCCGGTTGCTGTCATGCATCCAGTCGGGAGTGGGAGGTCTGTCTTTATGACCATCCATTTTCGGAGGTTGTTTATGTTCATCCATTTTCCGTGAGAACATTCTCGCGTTCTTGAGGATGCTTGCCCGCTGCTCGGCCGGGATAGAGAACCAGCGTTTCAGACGGGCCTGGATGATCTCCCGGTAGTCTTCCGGTATAGATTCCACATACTTATCCAGCTTATCCTCAGACAGATCAAGACCGCAAAAGAGATACCACCGCAGATCCAGCACCTGCAGTTTCCATTCACGCTGCTGATGGGGCATCTGCTTATATTCCTCCACTTTCTTGCGGATGATCTCCTGGAATTTCTCAGGGCGCTGCCGAATGGCCTCCTCTGCTTCCTGGGGATCCATCTTCAGCAGTTGACGGAAAAAGAAGAAGGGAGACTCCGGCGCAACTCCGGTCATAGCTGCGGAGTGGGGGAAAGGAGGCTGCTCGACACCCGGCGGGGCCACAGGGATCGAGTTGGTTTGCGCGGCTGTGTTTTCAGCAGGGACTTCCGCTGAAACCGGCGCGGCAGTGAAACACAGGGCGGCAGACAAGCTCAATGCCGGGAGAGACATCCAATAATGTCCACGGTCTTGGCTTAATATCTTGCGCTCGTGTTTCATACTTCTTTGCTCCTTTAGTAAGAAACCATAGCCAGCCACAAATCGTCATCCACAGGAGAAGTTTGCTCATATTCTCCTAAAACCTGGATGGCTTCCAGATCGGATTCCTGCACCGTGGCTACCTCTACCGCTGTATTTGCCACAGTGGAAAGGGCATCCGCGGTCTCGCGGATCTTCAGAGTTTGGCTGTGCTGGTGATAAGCCCCAAAGGTCACAAAAGAGATGACGCAGACGGCCGCCGCGGCCTGAGCCCAGCGTTTTTCGATCAAGGTCGACATCCAGCTTGCGAATCCTCTCTTGCGAGAAGGGCGATGATCCTTAGCCCAGAAAGTCTGTTGGAGAACTTTCTGGTTAAAATCCTTAGATAAAGGAACCTGCGGCAGAGAGGCCAGCATTTGGCTCAGTCTGCGTTCCTGATCCCACTGTGATTTCAAGGTGGGATCCTTCGCAAACAGTTCATTCAGAAGGCGCTGATCTTCAGGTGTCAGTGTCTTCTTTCTGGACTTTTCTATCAGTTGTTCAAATGATCCACTCATCGTACCACCATTTATGCAACACCAGCCAAGAGGCTAAGTTGCACTTTCTGATGAAAGATATTCTTTCAAAGTTTTTTTCAAAGTGTCCCTCGCCCTGAAAATCAGGGATTTTGTGGACGACAAAGAGATTTCCAATATTTCTGAGATCTCTTCATAAGATAATCCCTGCTCCTGGAACATCAGCAAAGCCAGACGCTGCCGTTCCGGCAGTTCTTCCAGGGCAGCCGTTAGACACTCCCGCATCTCGTCATTCATCAGAGAGTCATCGGGAGCAACGGTTTTTGTGTCAGGATACTGTTTTGTTTTGCTGTAATCCTCTTCCTGCTCCACAACGTCCAATGAATCGGTCGGATGACGTTTGCGTCTGCGTATTTCGTTCAATGCCAAATTCTTGGTGATCGTAAAGAGCCAGGTAGTGAACTTGGAACGCACCTCATAATTGGCCGCGCTCTTATAGACTCGGATAAACACCTGTTGAGCAATGTCTTCCGAGTCTATATTGTCACCAACGGTATAGGCTACCAAGTTGACAACGGCTTGCTTGTAGCGATCCATCAGGATAGAGAAAGCCAGAGCGTCCCCGTTTTTCACGCGGATCATCAAATTCTCATCGCTTTCTTCCTGCATGAATGCTCTTCAGCGTGTGTCGCCTTATAATATCACAATGCCGGCTTCTTTGCACTCATCCAGCATTTCATCCGGCCAAAGCGAAACCTGGACTTCTCCGATGTGAGCTTTCTGTAACAAGAGCATACACAAGCGGGACTGTCCGATGCCGCCGCCGATCGTCAGAGGCAGGATGTCGCCCGCTATCTGCTGATGATAAGGATATTTCATCCGTTCGATCGTGCCGGTCTTTTCCAGCTGACTGCGCAGCGAGACCGCGTCCACCCGGATACCCATGGAGGAGAGTTCAAAAGCGTCTTCCAGGATATCGTTCCAGAAGATCAGATCGCCGTTCAAAGCCCAGTCATCGTAATCGGGCGCGCGGCCGTCATGCTTGATGCCGCTCTTGAGCAGGTCGCCGATGTTCATCAGGAACACAGTCTTATGTTCACGTGCGATCTCTCTTTCACGAGCTTTCGGGGAGAGGTTGGGATATTTGTCCTCCAGCTCCTGAGTGGTGATGAAATAGACTTCCTCATTCAGGGAGGTATTCACCGCCGGATAGCTGCTCTTCAGCAGTGTCAGGGTGGAGCGGACAGCGCCCACGATTTTTTTGACAGTCGCTTTCAGGAAATCCACAGTCCGCTGTTCCCGGCCGATCACCAGCTCCCAGTCCCATTGATCCACATAAATGGAATGGAGATTGTCTGGATCCTCATCACGGCGGATGGCGTTCATATCTGTATAGAGACCTTCGCCTTTTTCAAAACCGTAAGCCTTCAGAGCCATGCGTTTCCACTTAGCCAGGGAATGAACGATGACCGCGCTGGAATTATCAAACTTCACATCAAACCGGACCGGACGCTCTACGCCGTTCAGGTCGTCATTGATACCGCTGTCGGCGCGCACGAACAGGGGAGCCGAAATACGCTCCAGATTCAATGCCTTCGCCAGCTGAGTCTCGAAGGTGTCTTTTATAAGTTTGATGGCTTTTTCCGTCTCTCGCAGAGAGGTATTTGCCTTATAGCCGTTGACCGTTTTTAATTTCATTCTTTTTCTGTTTAAAGACAGCGCACTTTTTCAAAGAAGTGCAGTCGTTATTTTTGCAGGTGCGGACAAGTCAAGCAAGTTTTTCCAGTTGATTATCCGCGGTTTTCCTTTCCCGGCCTCCATCGTTCCCGACGGAAAACCGGGAAAAATCCTAAATATCATGGAGAAAAAGAGATGCCGCAAATAAGCGGCACTCTCTCCATCATTCCTGTTTAATGATGTTTTTTCTCCTTAATCTCTTTAATATGTTCCTCGTATTCTGCCAGTTCTCTCTCGCCAATATGAGCGAAACCGTAGTGTTCGTCATGCTGCGAGAAGTCCAGCCCGACCCGTTCGCTGTAAGTGGAGACACGCATCGGTATCATAGCGTCGATCAATTTGTATCCCAGCCAGCTCATCACGAACGTATAAACGAACACGATCACGATGGATAACAGATGATAGAGGAAAATAACAAAGCCGTCATACGTGCCGGCGATCAATCCTTCCTGGATGAAAACGCCCGTCAGCACTGTGCCAAAAATACCGCCGGTGCCGTGTGTGGGGAATACGTCCAGCGCGTCATCGATCCGTGTGTGCGACCGCCAGTAAACGCAGACGTTGCAGATAAGCGTGATGACGAACGCGATAAAAATGCTTTGTCCCACAGTGACATAGCCTGCCGAGGGGGTAATGGCGACCAAACCGACCACACAGCCGACAGCCGCGCCCATGGCCGAGGGCTTGCGTCCGCGCAGACAGTCAAAGAATATCCACGTCATCATTGCCGTGGCCGAAGCGGTATTCGTGTTCAGAAAGGCTTTCACGGCCTGGCCGTCCGCGTGCAGTGAGGAGCCCGCGTTGAACCCGAACCATCCCAGCCAGAGCAGCGCCGCGCCCAGCAGAACAAACGGGATGTTGGCCGGTTCGCTTTTGCGTGTATCCGCTTTACGCCGGCCCAGAAAGATGGCTCCTGCCAGCGCGGCGATGCCCGAAGAAGCATGGACCACGATGCCGCCGGCGAAGTCGATCACACCCCAGCGGCAGAAGAGTCCTTCCGGATGCCAGGTCATGTGAGCCAGCGGGCAGTAGATGACAAAGAAGAAAAAGATCATAAAGAACATATATGCCGAGAAACGCACACGTTCCGCAAAGGATCCCGTGATCAGCGAAGGAGTGATAATGGCAAACTTCATCTGGAACAAGGCGAACAAAGCCAGAGGGATAGTCGCTCCGCCCAGGATATGTCCTGCCGAAGTCGTATAGACCGATCCGCCCACATGCTGGAACATCAGGAACGTGAAGGGATTGCCGATGACCCCGCCTATATCCTCGCCAAAGCACAGGGAAAATCCGATGACCACCCACAGCACCGAGATCAGCCCCATGGCGATAAAAGATTGGAGCATCGTTGAGATCACATTTTTAGCTCCCACCATTCCGCCATAGAAAAATGACAAACCGGGTGTCATCATCAGCACAAAGATCGTAGCCGTGATCAGCCAGGCCACATCCGCCGCAGAAATAACCGACCAGTCACAGTCAAAACCGGGTTCCTTCGCAAAGAGACCCGCCAACGCGATGAGAGTCATCGCCGCCATGAGAATTGTCCAACGTTTTTTGATATCAATATTTTTCATATTCCAACAACATTAGGAGTAGTTATAAATAACAGCTACTAATTCTTTTTAGTAGCATAACTACTGAAAAAGAGAATAATCATTTTTCCTTCTGATATCAATAATAAAATATTATAAAATCAAAATTTCGTAAATGAAAGAACCTGAAAATGAATCGCAGATGATATTAAAAGAACCACGGATGGATACAGATATAGACAGATAAAATATTCAATAACAAATTGTTATATCAAAATGTGTAATTCGCTCGTCTCAGCGTCTCCATTTTGAATACCCTCTGCGTGGGTATTCAGAATAGATTCCTTCGGGATCGAATAACGAAAAAGACGCGCGGGTTGCGCTCTCTACGGTTTATCTCGTTGCAAATAAATAATTTATCTGTGTTTATCCGTGTTCATCGGTGGTTCTTTCAATACCATCCGTTGTTCTTTGAAACAGAAAATCCCCGACGGACGATACCGCCGGGGATCTCGTGTCAGGCCGAAGCCTTATCGCTTTCAACTATTTCTTTTCGGAGAGCAGTTTGATGCGCATGTCGAAATAGGAACCGCCGGAGACGTTATGGAGTTCCACGGCGATGATGTTCTTGCCCTTCTTGACGGCTTTGCGGAAGGCATCCATATCGATATCCATCGGAGCATAGCTGCCGTTCCAGTCCGCGTAACGGGCGATCTCGACACCGTTCAGGTAGATGACCGGATCCTGATCATAGAAAATCTCCAGGAAAACAATGTCATTGGCGCTGAGGTTTTCATTCCATTCAAAGGTGCGGCGCAGCCAGATCTCGTCGGTTTCCCATTCGGTGTTGATCTTGGCATTCCTGTTGTCGCGTTTGATGACAGCGTTGCCGAAACCGGCTTTGCCTTCTCTCCAGCCGTCTTTGCCTTCGGCGGTCTTCCAACCGTCAGCGGGGCGTTCGTTGGTATAGAGCCAGGCCAGCTGGGCATCCATGATGGTCTTTTCGGTAAAGGCGTTTTCGGCACCGGCATAGACCATGTCATGGAGTTTCCTCAGATTGGCGCGGCCGTATTTGTCCACCTTGCGGTCGTAGGTCAGCAGACCGTTGTTTTCCACTTCCACGTCGGTCGTCTGGGTATAGACGGAGGCGGCCAGACCTTTACCGGCCAGGCGGCTGAGGCGTGTCATCAGAGAGGTGTAGCGTGCAAAGGATTCCTCGGTGCTCTTGTCGCTGACGTAGCCCCAGGCACCTTCGTTCTTCCAAGTGTGGTCGCCAATGACCAGACCGAGACCGCCGAATTCACCCAGCACGGAGATGCGGTCGGGCATCAGGTCGAACATACCCGGACCGGGATAGTTGTGCATGTCTTTGGTGTCGCCGACACCGTAGTCTGTCCATCCGGAGGGACCATCTACCAGGCGGGTCTTGTCATAGTTCTGGACCCAGCGGAGAGTGGAGTTGGCTTTGAAGGCTTCCTGTTCGCCCCAGCCCTCATTATAGGGCACCCAGACCACGATGGAGGGAATGGGCTGGAGGAGATCCATCATGCCTTTGAGCTCGCGGCGGTAGGAGCCGTAGCGGGCGTTGACATTGCCCGGACCGGAAGTCATATCCTGCCAGACCATGATGCCGATTTTATCGCACCAGTAGTAGTAAAGCATCGGCTCGATCTTGATGTGTTTGCGCATCATGTTGAAGCCGGCATCTTTGAGGAACTGGATGTCGAATTTCAGAGCTTCTTCGCTGGGCGGGGTCAGCAGACCGTCCGGCCACCAGCCTTGATCCAGCGTGCCCTGCATGTAGATCTTTTCACCATTGAGGAAGAAGCAGTTGGCGCCGTTCTTGTCTTTGCCCATCTTGATCTGGCGCATACCGAAGTAGCCTTGCACCTTGTCGGTGCCGCCGTCAGAGTTCAGGGCGATATCCAGTGTGTAAAGATACGGGTTATCCGGTGACCAGAGCTGAGCGTTCTTGATATTCAGTTCGACCGGTTTTTCCCAGTTCTTGACCTTGCCGCTGGCCACTTTTCTGCCGTTTTCATCTTTCACGGTGATGGTGGCGCTGGCACCCATCAGATTGCCTTTGGTTTTGAGGGTGACCTTGGCAATGCCTTTTTCAATATCGCTGTCGATGTTGTAGCCGGTGACATAAGTGGAGGGGACTGTCTCCATCCACACAGTCTGCCAGATGCCGGAACAGGCGGTGTACATGATGCCGCCCGGTTTCAGGACCTGTTTGCCGGTGGCGTTCATCCAGGAATCGGTGGGATCCCACACATAAACGACCAGCTCATTCTTGCCCGGATGGACGGCGCTGGTCGCGTCTATCGTTTGGGGCAGGATGCCGCTTTCATGCGGATATTCGGAAACTTCGATGCCGTTGACAAAAACCTGACTGCGGAAATCGACACCGTCAAAATGGAGGAGCAGACGGTCGCCGTTGAGTTCGCTCACATCGAAAGTGCGGTGATACCAGATCGCTTCATTGGGCTGGACAGCGCGTCCCACGCCGGAGAGAGCGGATTCCACCGCGAAGGGGACCAGGATCTGTCCCTGCCAGGCCGGCTTGGCAGGTTCCTGCCAGTCGCAGACCGAAGGAGTCGCGCCTTCTTTGGCATCGATAGCGGTGATGGCATAATCCCACATCCCGTTGAGGTTGACCCATTTTTCACGTTTCAAATTGGGCCGGGGATGCTGCTGCCATGCGGTTTCCGGGGTCATTTTTTCGCCCCAGACCGTCATCAGTGGAGAGGTGACAGCCGGTTTATAGGCTGCGTTTGTATTCGCGGCATACGCTGTAGCAGCGATAAGCGCGCAGAATCCGTAACAAAGAGTTCGATTCAACTTCATTGGCGATAATCATAAGAAAATCCCCGCCGAAGTCGAGCGAAAATGTTCCGCGTCTTATGAGTATTTGAGGACTACGCGGAAAACGATGTTGCCCGCGTCGCGGAGACGATCCATCAATTTTTCGATCAATTCCTGCAAGTTTTTAGTGGCGAGGATATTGACCATGGAATCGGCCTTGTTGGGATTGGAGTAGAGCGTTTTCAGCAGCGTCAGCATGATATGGTCGGTCTCAGTCTCGCAGTAGCGCAGCCGGGAGTTCATTTCCTTGACGGCTTCCACATCCGGTTTATTGCGGAGCTGTTTGACCATCTCGATCAGGATATCCGCCGATTGTTTGATATAGTCCGCCGGCATCTTGAAATTCTCATGCTGAATCGCGTCCTGAAAGACAAAAAACTGTGAAAGGAATTTCTCTGCCGTTTTGCTGATCTTGGTCAAGGCCGAGGAAAGAGCCTCGATATCCTCGCGGTCGAACGGCGTGATAAAAGAAATGCAGAGCTGATGGGATATCTCATAGTTCAATTCCTTGCTTTTGCGGCGCTTCTGCACGATCTCATCCACAGATTTGAGCGTTTCGGGTTCAACCAGCGCCTGCGCCAGCGACTTTACACTGGATGAGCTGGATTGCGCCAGAGCTTCGATCAGGTCGAAGAACCTCTCATCACGACAGAAGAATTTTTGTAATGAAAACATGGTTTGCTGAAAATTTAGATTCCGAAAATGAGTTGTACGATCTTGAAAGTGAAAAATCCGATCAGGCAGGTAATAGGCAGCGTCAATACCCATGCCCAGATCATGCTGCCGGCCACGCTCCACTTGACCGCGCCAAAGCGTTTGGTCGCACCCACACCCATGATGGAGGTGGAGGTCACGTGCGTTGTGGAAAGCGGGATGCCCCAATGGCTGGCTACATGGATGACCAAAGCCGCCATACTCTGCGCGGCAAAGCCGTTCATCGGGTTCATACGGACCAGCTTAGAGCCCACAGTCTTGATGATCCTCCAGCCGCCGGTGGCGATACCCGAAGCCAATGTGATGGCGCAAAGCCATGTCAGCCAGGTGGGAACCGCGAACTCGTTCAGCTTGAGGAAGTCCAGCCAGTGCGGCAGATTGTCAAAAGTGCCCGCCGCTGTCGCTGTGACCAGGCTCAACGTAATGATGCCCATGGTCTTTTGCGCGTCGTTCGTGCCGTGGGAAAAACTGATCCAGGCCGAGCTGAGGATCTGCAGTTTGCCGAAATTGCGATTGATCCCGGCCGGTTTGAACGGTCTGAAAATCAGCATCAAAAGCCCCATGAAAACAAAGCCCGCGACCAAACCGATGATCGGCGCAAGAAACAGAGGCTTGATCACTTGAGGCCACAGACCGGTGAAGTGGCCGCCTTCTTCCACACACCAGTGGATCACACTCCAGTTGGAATGCGATACGGCCAGAGCCGCACCGCAGAGTCCGCCGATCAGGGCGTGACTGGAGCTGGAAGGCAGTCCCACATACCAGGTTAGGAGATTCCAAAGGATACCGGCGATCAGGCCGCACATGATGGTCTCCTGCGTAATGTAGTGGATATCGACCAGACCCTTGCCGATAGTCATGGCCACCGCGTGCCCCGAAAGAGCACCCAGTAAATCGAAAGTGGTAGCGATGACGATGGCCTGCCGGGGGGAAAGAACGCGGGTCGCGATAGAAGTGGCAATAGCGTTGGCTGTGTCATGGAAACCATTGACGTATTCAAAGATAAGCGCAACGATGATGACGCAAAAGACAAGTGTCATATTTGAAAGATTAGTCGCTCAATCCCGGCATGATCACCAAAAAGCCGGAAAACGTCGCGGGGAATAACCAGCGACAGCACCATTTTACCATGTCCGTGAAACAGAAGTAAATAGAATACCGAGAAATGAGGAAATTAATTTTTTAGTTTCTATTTAACATATTGATTTTCTGAGTGTTAAAAAGAATGGAAATGTGTTTTTAGAAAAAAAGAAAAACGATAAAAAAATTTTTTTTGATACCCTTTTTCGGGGAGAATATGCGGAATGTTCTTATCCTCAAGAGGCTTTAGCGGGGACTGTGAATAACCTGTGAATAAGTGTGAATATATTCTGCTGGTCAGCGACTCTTTGAATGGCTAAAGTCAATCCCGGTAAGCGGAGAGCTACTCTGGCGGCGGTAACACTGATTGTGGATGAAGTGTGGATGTGTTGTTGTCGCAACTCCTTTGAATGGAATGTGTTATATTATTTCGTTCGTGGCTTATTGTGCCATTGTGGAGAGTGGGATTCGGGCTTCTAACTTGCTTATTTTGAATAGAGTGAAGCTGGAGAGTGATTTTTGAGTAAGACTCCGTGAATAACTTTGAATTTTGTTTTAAGGTATCAACATGCTGGCTAATCAGTTATGGGAACGGACGTGCGAGCGTCTAAAAAAAATCTTTTCCGCAGAGGTTTATCGTTTGTGGATTGCCAGGATCAAAGTGCTTGATTTTGAAAGCAATAACCTTTCTCTTGGAGTTTGGGACGAGTTTGCTCAGCTTTGGTTCAAAGAGAATTATGTCAGTGCGCTCGAAGACGCA
>JAEEGK010020792.1_pt1 | contig 13917 bp, 13 predicted proteins | sample 8958771 | NCBI WGS metagenome assembly JAEEGK01 (sample SAMN16246547, study PRJNA631951) | gut metagenome | biome: gut microbiome; feature: rumen; material: SC-attached | host: Bos | place: Iran: Karaj | collected 2018-10 | reverse complement strand
CAAATCATAGAAAAATTCGAGTACAAAAAATGTAATAAAATCCGCAGTTACCACCCGAAACTTAAACCTTCTGAAACCTCCATCAACGAGGCTGCAACCCTCTTGAACAATGCACAACGACCGCTTATGGTTGTCGGACACGGAGTTTTACTCTCAGGTTGTCAAAACGAGGTAAAAGAACTCGCCGAAAAACTCAATATGCCCGTTGCAAGCACTTTGCTCGGACTGTCGAGCATAGAAAACGAAAATCCGCTTTTTGCCGGAATGGTGGGGCTTCACGGAAATTATGCCGCTAATATGATGACAAACCGTTGCGACGTGTTGCTCGCTGTCGGTATGAGGTTTTCTGACCGCGTTATCGGCAATCCAGAAAAATACGCAAATCAGGCTGCGGTAATTCACATCGAAATCGACCCGTCCGAAGTCGGAAAAATAATTTCACCGGCTGTCGGAATCGTCTCTGATGCAAAGTCGGCTTTACAAAAAATACTACCGCTCATACGAAAATCTTCACACATTTCGTGGCTGAACCAAATGAAAGAGTTTCAAGCAAAAGAAAACGAAACCGTCATAGGCGAAAACCTTTCAAAACTCCGCATGGGCAAAGCCGTAAGGGTGGTCAGCGAGAAAAAAACGGGAAGTACGGCTGTCGTGGCAGATGTAGGACAAAATCAAATGGCTTCGGCACGGTATTTTAATTTTCAAGAAGGCGACTCGATTATAACTTCCGGCGGTCTCGGAACGATGGGTTTTGCGCTTCCAGCCTCTATCGGCGCGGCGTATACGAAAAAGTTTCAAAACGTGGTCTGCATTATGGGCGACGGCGGTTTTCAGATGACAATCGAGGAACTCGGTACAATTATGCAGTACAAACTGCCCGTCAAGATTCTCCTTTTGAACAACAATTATCTCGGAATGATACGTCAACTTCAAGACTTGTATTACAATTCGCACTATTATTTCGGCGAAATGCAGAATCCCGATTTCGTGAAAATAGTTGATGCTTACGGAATCAAGGCAGAAAAAGTTGATAGTTTGGAGGCTTTGGATCCGGCTGTTAAGAGAATGATGGACTATAACGGCGCGTATTTTTTGGAAGTCCGCGTGGAAAAACAAGAAAACATTTACCCCGTGATTCCAGCGGGAAAAGCCGTTGATGAAATGTTACTGACCCCTAACAATTAAAAAAAATGAACCGTAAATATACTTTATTGATATATACAGAAAACCATGTCGGACTTTTGAACAGGATTTCGATTATTTTTACAAGACACAAAGTAAACATCGAATCCCTTAACACTTCACCGTCAATGGAGGAAGGCGTTCACTCTTTTGTCATAACGATAAACACTTCGCTTGCACAAGCCGAACATTTGCGCAAGGCAATAGAAAAACAGGTTGAAGTTTTAAAAGCCTTTTTGTACGAAGAAAAGCAGGTGATTCCTATGGAAGTTGCGCTTTTTAAGATTTCGACTTCGGGCTTGAAAAGCGGCAATGCGTTAGAAAAATTAATACGCGAGTCTTCTGCACGAATTATAACCGTAGAGCCTGAATTTTTGGTAATCGAAAAGACTGGTACTCAGTCTGACATAAAAGACTTTTTGACACAACTCTCTGATTTTGATGTCCGTGAGTTTATTCAGTCGGGGCGCGTTATCGTAACACGTCCGATGGGAAAACTCAAAGATTATCTCTTAGAATTGGAAAGACAAGAAGAGGAATAGGTGAAAAAGCCTATTTACTACCTTTTTTTCGCGAAAAACGACTTCAATAAATCGGCATATTCGTCTTCCAAAACGCCAGAGACAACTTTTGTCTTGGGGTGAAGAAGTGAAAGATTTTGGCTTAAAACGCAGTTTTCAAATTTTTGAAAGCCGCGTTTTATGTCTTTTGCACCGTAAACAATCCGCCCGATTTGAGCCCAAGACAGCGCACCGGCACACATAACGCAAGGTTCAAGTGTTACATAAAGCGTTGCCTGAGGCAGATATTTTCCGCCTTGGGAACTCGCTATGGTCAAAGCCTGCATTTCGGCGTGTGAGGTTACGTCGTTTAAACGCTCGGTCATATTATGCGCACGGGCTACGATTTTGCCGTTAACCACAATTACCGCGCCGACCGGAATTTCGTCTTCGTCAAAGGCTTTTAACGCTTCGTCCAAAGCCGCCTTCATAAATTTTTCGTCGTCTGTCATATTTTTTAAGCATTATTTTGATTATTCTCCAACAAAAACAGCCAAAACGGTAAAACTTGAATTTCACCGTAATTGTCTTTTATAGAACCTGTTTCTTCAAGCGTTACAATTATGCGGCGTTTACAGTCAAAACTTTTCGCAATTTTTTCAAGACCATGAACCTCGCGTTGCTTGGTTTCTTCGCTGTCAAAAAGCCTGTAACAAACCTGAACCGCCAAACCGTTATCAGGAACATAAAAATCAACTTCACAATCAGTATTATAAAAATATACGTGGTCGTTGTCCCTATCATGACCGTAACGACAGAAAAGAGAAAGCGCAACTAAATTTTCCAACAGCATAGGATCTTTATCTATCAAGAAAAGCCGCAAAATACCGTTATCAATAAAATAATATTTACAATTGCTCTCCTTTTCTGAAAGACAAGCGGCATAATTTTTTAACCGTAACAAAAGCCATGCGTCTTCGCAATATTCCACATATTTAATTATTGTTGCAAGACTGATTTTACCGCCAGTACCAGACAAAATATTGGCTATACGATTGTAAGACAAAGGACGGCAAACCGATTCCGCAATTTTTTTTACCATGATTTTTATGCCGGCAACATTTGAAATAGCATTGCGTTGTATTATATCGCCTAAATATATTTTTTGATAAACGGAACTCAAATAATCCCGCGTAACTTTCAAGGCAACAGAGGCCGGCAAACCACCATTTCTAAGATAATTCAATGCGGCGCGTACAACCTCAGAACGACTTTCCGTGCCAAGAAGCGCAGTTTCGTTATAATTGATTTTCAAGGCGTTCAAATACTCCTGAAAATTGTAAGGATAAATTTCGCGGATTATAAAACGCCCGCCCAAAGTTGTAGCAACTTCACCCGAAAGCATTTTTGAATTGCTTCCCGTTATAAAAATCGTATAGTTGGAATCCGCCATACGACGCACAAATTTTTCCCAATGCCCAATGTTTTGAATTTCATCAAGAAAAAGCATAGGACGCTTGCCGTAAAGTTCGCTATGAGCCTCCAACAAAAGATTAAAATCATCAGTCCGAAAATCTGTCAACCGCTCGTCCTCAAAATTAATATAAAGAATTTCGCTTTCCGGCGTACCGTTTTTTAGTAGCCGCTGTATCTTGTTGTAAAGCATATACGACTTGCCTGCCCGTCTCACTCCAACGAGAACAAAGCAGTTAAAACTGTCTAAATCAATTTTACGCGGCAAAACATTATAGTTTTTTACCTCGGAAATATTATCGACAATTATCCGTTTTAGCGTAGTTTTATCCATTTTTGTTTAATCAATTAAACAGAAAACACCATTTTTTATTTAATTGATTAAACAAAAATGGCTCTTTTTTATTTAACCAATTAAACAACTTTGCAAAAATAATCATTTTTTTTATTTCCCGCAACAAAAATATTTTTTCTGACAACGTTTAATTCTAAAAAAATTTGTAACTTTGCATGCAGAAAATTTTTGTTAAAACATACAGTAAAAAATGTACAGAACACATAACTGCGGCGAATTACGCGCCTCAGACATAAACAAAACAGTTACCCTTTGCGGTTGGGTGCAGAGGGTCAGAAACCTCGGCGGAATGACTTTCGTCGATTTGAGAGACCGTTACGGAATCACGCAATTAGTCTTCAACATGGAAAACAATGCTGCACTTTGCGAGGCGGCAAGAAAACTCGGAAGAGAGTTTGTCGTTCAGGCAACAGGTAACGTTACCGAGCGTTCAAGCAAGAACAAAGAGATTCCGACCGGCGACATCGAAATCATCGTCAGCACACTTAACATCTTGAACAAGAGCGAAATACCGCCTTTCACAATAGAAGACAACACCGACGGCGGCGAAGACCTCTTAATGAAATACCGCTATCTCGACATCCGCCGCAGACCGATTATAAAAGGTCTTCAACTCAGAAACAAAATGTCGTTTGAAGTGCGCCGCTACTTGGACGGCTTGAACTTCATGGAAGTTGAGACGCCGATGCTTATAAAGTCAACTCCCGAAGGCGCAAGAGATTATGTTGTGCCGTCAAGGATTCACCACGGCGAATTTTACGCGCTTCCGCAGAGCCCGCAACAATACAAACAACTCTTGATGGTTGCCGGAATCGACCGCTACTATCAGATTGTTAAATGTTTCAGAGACGAGGATTTACGCGCTGACCGTCAGCCCGAATTTACGCAAATCGACTGCGAAATGTCGTTTGTGGAGCAGGAAGATATTTTGCAGATTTTTGAAGGTCTGGCTAAACACCTTTTCAAAACCGTCAGAGGCGTTGAAATGAACTATCAGTTCCCGCGCATGGTTTGGAAAGACGCTATGGAGCAATACGGTTCGGACAAACCGGACATCCGTTTCGGAATGAAGATTCACAACATCACCGACAAAGTTAAAAATCACGGTTTCAAGGTGTTTGAAGATGCGGAATACGTCTGCGCGATTGCAGTGGGCGGCTGTGCAAATTATTCAAGAAAACAACTTGACGAAATTACTGAATGGGTAAAACGTCCGCAGGTCGGCGCAAAAGGTCTCGTTTACATCAAATACAACGAAGACAACACAATAAAATCTTCGGTTGACAAATTCTATTCTCCCGAAGAACTCACCGAAATTGCAAAAGCATCAGGGGCAGGTACGGGCGATTTGGTTTTAATCCTTTGCGGCAAAAAACTTCCCGTCTTGAATCAAATGGGCGTTCTCCGTATTGAAATGGGTAACCGTTTGGGTCTGAGGGACAAAGACACGTTTGCTCCGCTTTGGGTCATCGACTTTCCGCTCTTTGAATGGGACGAGGCAACACAGCGTTTTTACGCAATGCACCACCCGTTTACTTCGCCGAAAAAAGAGGATTACGACATTCTTGAATCGAATCCCGGCGAAGCACGCGCAAACGCTTACGACCTTGTAATCAACGGTATAGAAATCGGCGGCGGTTCAATCCGTATTCACGACTCGGCACTTCAAGTGCGTATGTTCAAGTTGCTCGGTTTCACAGAAGAAAAAGCACAAGCACAGTTCTCTTGTTTGATTAACGCGTTCAAATATGGTGCACCTCCTCACGGTGGTTTGGCTTTCGGTCTTGACCGCTGGGCTGCGCTCTTAAACGGCTCTGATTCTATCAAAGACGTTATCGCATTCCCGAAAAACAACGCCGCAAGAGACATCATGATTGACGCGCCTTCAACAATTTCTGACGAACAGTTGGACGAACTTTCATTGATTATTAAACCGCTAAAAGATAATTAGTTATGACCGACTTAAAAAGCATAACAAGTCAGTTGGTGCAGGCATGCAAAAACATTATGTCGTTATCTAACGAAATTAATCAAGGTGGAGAAGTCAAGGATATTGACTTCTTCCTTGATAATTTACGTATAAATTACACTATAATTATCGAATTGTTTATGCAAATTCCACCGCAACAAAACCCTTACGTTACGCAAGAAGAGTTGCGAAATCAAGTGGATTTTGTCAACAACGCCATTAACAAAAACAATTTGGGAAGGCTGATTTACAACATCGAAAACGAAATTCCCGTTCTCAAAACAAAATTAGAAAAAACTCTAAAAACATTATGAAAGTAGAAATTTTCCGCTTCAACCTGTTTGAAGTCAACACTTATCTTGTCTACGACCAGACAAAAGAATGTGTTATAATCGACCCGGGCTGTTACAGCGAAAAAGAAAGGGAGTTTTTAACTAAAACATTAGAAGACAAAGAGTTAAAACCCATCATGATAATTAATACGCATTGTCATAGCGACCATATTTTGGGTGTTAACTTCCTAAAAGAAAAGTACGGAATCCCTTTTGCCGCAAATCCAAAAGACGAATTTCTGTTGGAAAACGCAGCAGAATACGCTTCGCGTTGGCGTTGGAAAATTGACACGCCAATAAAAATCGACATTCCCTGCGAAGACGGCACAATTATAAAATTCGGCGAGACGGTTTTAAAATGCACGCACACACCCGGACATACGCCCGGTGGTCAGACAATTTATGCCGAAAAAGAGAAAATTATGTTTACCGGCGACACGCTTTTCAAAGGTACAATCGGAAGAACAGACCTTGACGGCGCGTCATACGATGACGAAATGGCTTCTATCCGTAACATAATTTTGAGGTTTGACAGCCTTTACGAAATCTTTCCCGGACATGGTGAACCAACCTCCGTCGGAATAGAAACCACTGAAAATCCGTTCGTTAAGATAATTTAGGTTGTCTCTCATAACGGTAATGAAAATACATAAAGAGACAAAAACCTAAAATTCCGAAAGGTATGCCCGGCGCGGCAGAAGCGTTGTAAGTACAGCCTGAAAGTATCGGCAGACCGCCCAAAAACGCGCCGACAGCATTTCCGACGTTAAAAGCCACTTGAACCAATGCCCCTCCAAGTTTTTCTCCGCCTTTACCGTGCTTAATAATAAGCAGTTGCTGCGGCGACGAAAGTGCAAAAAGGCAGAACGTACAGCAAAAAGTCATCACGACGGCAACCACGGGGTTAAAAGAAAACAGCCACATAACAGTCAGAAAAACAGCCGCTGCACCTTGAACTATTCCAGCAACCAAGCCCATGGGATATTTGTCGCAGACTTTTCCCGAAATCAGATTTCCGGCAACCATTCCGAAACCGGCAATCACCATCAAAATAGAAAGGCTGCTTTCTGAAAAGCCCGCAACTTTGTTCAAAATAGGGTTGATGTAAGAATACATACAGAAAATTCCGCAGTTGCCAGTAAACGTTGCGCCGACAACAAGCCACGGAGCAAGATGTTTCAAAAATTTGAAACGGTCTAAAAGTCTTTCAGTTGTCTGATTTTCAATATTCGGAACTAAGATTTTTATCGCAAAAACCGACAGCAAAGCCAGCAACCCGACAAAGCCGAAAATTACTCTCCAAGAAAAATTATGACTCAAAAACGTTCCCACAGGCACGCCCAAAAGGTTGGCAACAGTCATGCCTGAAACCATAATTGCAATAGCCGAGGATTCTTTGCCTTTGTCGGCAAGTTTTGAGGCGATAATAGTCCCGATACCGAAATACGCTCCGTGAGGCAGTCCTGAAATAAAACGGCACGCCATCAGAGTGTAATAATTAGGAGCAAAGGCTGCGGACAGATTGCCCGCCATCATCAAAAGCACAAGAAAAATCAAGGTGCTTTTCAAACGGTATTTTTCGACGCTCAGCAATATGACAGGCGCACCAAAACTCACGCCCAAAGCATACGCCGAAATCAAATGTCCGGCATCAGGAATACTGATTTTAAGATCGTCGGCAACAAAAGACAATATGCCCGGCATTATAAATTCTGACATTCCGAGAACAAAAGTTCCCAAAGACAAAGCGAAAAGACTTTTTTTCATTTTTTTACCTAAATTTTGCACGGCAAAAATAAATTATTTTTATAAATTTGCAGCGTTAAAAAAATATATAAAACAACATTTCAAATGAGCGGATTTTTCGGGGCAGTTTCCAAGGACGACTGCGTATCTGACGTGTTTTACGGCACGGATTATCATTCCCACTTAGGGACAAAAAGAGGCGGAATGGCCGTCTACTGTGATAAAATCGGTTTTCAAAGGGCAATTCACAGCCTTGAAAACAGTTATTTCAGAACAAAATTTGAAAGCGATGCAAACGGTTTTCAAGGTACAGCGGGAATAGGCTGTATTTCGGACACGGAAGCCCAGCCGCTTGTCATCTATTCAAAATTAGGCAGATTCGCAATTTCAACGGTTTCAAAAATCAACAATTTGGAAGAAATAGCGCAAAGATTTCTCTCAGAAGGCAAAACCTTTGCCGAAACCTCGCAAGGCGGAATCAACCCAACGGAACTTGTCGCAATGCTGATTTGCGAAAAAGAATCTTTCACGGAAGGTATCAAAAACGTTTACAACACGATAAAAGGTTCGTGTTCTATTCTCATTCTCAACGGCAACGAAATCATCGCCGGACGAGACAAATTGGGCAGAACACCGATAATCATCGGACACAAAGACGGCTCTTTCTGTTTGGCTTCTGAAACGACATCTTTCTTAAATTTAGGATACAAAATCTACCAATATTTAGGACCGGGAGAAATTGTCGCCGTTAAAACCACCGGTATAAAAACCCTCAAAAAAGAAAATAAGGAAATGCAAGTTTGTTCGTTTTTGTGGGTTTATTACGGCTATCCGCCATCGTTTTACGAGGGAATCAATGTTGACAAATGCCGTTACGAGTGCGGTAAAAAACTCGCTTTGGCAGACGGCAAAACAGACGCTGATTTTGTTGCGGGCATTCCCGACAGCGGCGTAGGACACGCACTCGGATATTCAAACACGATACATATACCGTATTTGCGTCCGTATGCAAAATACACTCCGACATGGCCGAGAAGTTTTATGCCTCAAAATCAAAAACAAAGAGAACTCGTGGCAAAAATGAAACTCGTTCCAAACACCGCGTTAATCGACGGCAAAAAGGGAATTTTCTTGGACGATTCGATAGTAAGGGGTACTCAGTTGAAGGATAACGTTAAAGATTTGGTGGAAAACGGAATCAAGGAGGTTCACATGAGGATAGCTTGTCCGCCGCTGATTTATCCGTGTGAGTATTTGAATTTCAGCCGGTCGCGCTCATCATTGGAACTTGCAACAAGAAAGGCGGTTTTAAAACTCCGCGGCAACATAGAAGACGTTGACTGGTCGAAATACGCAGACAGCGAATCCAAAGAATACAAAGAAATGGTAGAACAAATAAGAAAAGATTTAGGTCTTACGACACTGAAATTTCAGAAACTTGAAGATTTGGTGGAAGCAATAGGCCTTCCCAAAGAAAAACTCTGCACTCATTGTTTCGACGGAAGTTCAAGAGGATAAAAAAATGTATAAGAGGCTGTCCGAAAAGGTGGATTGCGGTCGGCTCGCCCGCAATTTAGATACTTGCAGGCGAACCGCCTGCGTTCCAACACACCTTCTTGGACGGTCTTTTAACTATTTATTTATATAATAATACTCTAATTTTTGTTTTTATTTGTAACAAAACTTTTGCAACCCAGTCAAACTTAATATAAACAAAAAAAGTTTGCAGGAAAATAACCGGCAACATTATTCCGAAATTCCATTTCTTACATATTTGTCTAAATTTATCAGGATTAAAAGAATCTAATAATTCTATATACGGAATTGCAATTAAATAATTTATATAATCCAAATACCGCTTTGAACTTTCAGTTTTTAGTTTCATTTGTTTATTTTTGTAAACTGCATATATACCTTCACCTAATTGTGCTAATGAATAAATTTTTTCTTCATAATTAACTAAATGAATTGAAGAGTTTTCGTTTTCCTGAAAGTAAAAATACAATAACGCATCATAAAATACAATTTTTATATTTTCTTCTGTAAAGACATCAAACACAAATAATAAATCTTCTCCTACTTTAATTTTTGTATTCAACCGTCTACCACTTATAAACTTTCTTTTTATCAGTTTATTGCATAAAGAATGCATATAAACTCGATAATTTTGAAATTTATAAAAAATATCGCCTTTATCCTTAAAAGGAATATTTTTCGTTTTTCCGTGTTTATAATATTTTACTCCGCAACAAACAACATCTGCATTTTCAATTATTGCATTTGTATAGAAAAATTCATACATTTCTTTTTCTATCCAATCATCAGAATCCACAAATCCAATCCACTCACCTTTTGCTTCATCTAATCCCTTATTTCTTGCAGCAGAAACCCCTGCATTTTCTTGATGAAACACTCTAAACCGCTTGTCTTTCTCCGCATATTCGTCGCAAATCTCGCCCGAATTATCAGGACTACCGTCATCAACTAAAATACACTCCCAATCAGTAAATGTCTGAGAAACAATACTGTCAAGACATTTCCTTAAGTATTTTTCAACTTTATAAACGGGAACAATGATGGAAATTTTGGGAGAAAATTTCATAATGCTTTATTAATGTTTAAGACATCCTATCGGCACAACCATAACACCATCTTTACGTGTGTAAGCGTATTGCCCCAATCCTGTCAAAACCATCTTAAAAGACGGTTGTTTCATTCTATCTGTATCAATTTTTTCGGATAAACGGTTGAGCGATTTAGCACCGTCTTCGATGTTTTTTTCACCGCCAAGTTTTATTTCAACAAGTCCGTATGAGCCATTGCGCAAATGTATCACGGCATCACATTCCAATCCGTTACGGTCTCTGAAATGAAACACGCCACCATCCAATGCTTGTGCATAAACACGCAAATCCCTGACCGCCATAGTTTCAAAAATAAAACCGAAAGTATGTAAATCGTTTATTAAATCGGCAGGTCCCAAACCAAGTGCAGCAACTGCCATAGAAGAATCAACAAAATAGCGGGTTTCAGAAGTTCTAATCGCAGATTTACTACGTAAATTAGGATTCCATGCCGGCATATCTTCAATTACGAAAATTTTCTTCAATGCTTGAATATATGACGCAATAGTGTTTTCACTTAGTGAGGACCCGTCATTTGTTACGACATCGGTGTATAATGTACTAAGCGGTGCTTGCGTTCCAAGATTTCGTGCATAACTTCTTAAAAGACGTTTACAAAAAGAAGATTCACGTTTGATACCGTCAACTCTTGAAATATCTGTGTTGCAAACGGCATCTATATAATTGTATGCTTGTTTCAATGCTGCTTTTTTTCCCATTGAAATTGAAGCAGGCCAACCACCACGGCATACTAAAAATGCCAATTCCTCAATTTCAATATTTCTGACGGATTCAGACGGTTGTTTTCCTTTGAACAATTCGCCAAGACTTACTTCACCCGAAGATTCTTGCGATTCCCACAAAGACATCGGTCGCATTGTAAGCCAACTAAAACGTCCTGCACCTGAATGATGGATTTTTTCTGTATGGGCAGGAACAGCCGAGCCTGTCAAAATAAACTGCCCTACACTTATATCTCTGTGATCAACTTCAAAACGAATTGCATCCCATAATGCAGGTGCTGTTTGCCATTCATCAATCAAACGCGGTGTCGCACCTTTAAGGATAAGTTTTATATTCGTATCCACAACAGACAATAATTCTTTTTCAACGGCAGGGTCGTTCATATATACGACACTTTTCGACTGTTGTTCGGCAGTTGTAGTTTTGCCGCACCATTTAGGACCTTCAATCAAAACTGCACCCGCACCTTCCAATTCATCTTTCAACAATTGGTCAGCAATTCTTTCCCGATATTTCGCCATATTTTTTATACTTTTAACAGCGCAAATATAAACAATAAAAGTATTGAAACAAAGTATTTTAGTTATTTTTATTGCGGCATTTGACGGATTTTTATTGTGGCATTTGACGGATTTTTATTGTGGCATTTGACGAATTTTTATAAATGACTATTCAAAAAATAACTCATCCGATTCCTTATTTCTTGCAGTAGCCCCCTAAATTTTCTTGATGAATAACCTTAAACCTATAATCTTTTTGAGCATATTCGTCGCAAATTTTTCCTGAATTATCGGGACTACCATCATCTACTAAAATACACTCCCAATCAGTAAATGTCTGAGAAACAATACTGTCAAGACATTTCCTTAAGTATTTTTCAACTTTATAGACGGGAACTATGATGGAAATTTTAGGAGATGACATAATTTAAAAAAAAAATCTTAATACTATAACCTAAAAATTATTTTAATTCAGCCTCCCATTTATCAAACGCTTTAAAATTTCTCCTAAATGTTTTACGGGAGACAAAATTCAATATCTTTCTAAACACTCTTATAAGACCACCATACCCATAATTATAATCATAATATAAATAAACAAGTTTTTTATCTGTTGAATTTTTTTTTGTAAGATAATTAAAAACAACATCGACCGTCTCTTCATCCCTAAGTTCTATATTAGTAGAACTAATACCTGTTTCAAAATCTACACTACACATAATACTATCAATATGACGGTAAGAACATCTTATTTCCAATATGGCTTTTATAAAAAATTCATAATCACTAACGATACGATAATTAATATTATAATAATTGCTTTTTTGTAAAGAAATTTTTATCAGCATACTTTGATGATTCACCATAAATCTACTACCAACAATTAAATTTTCATTCAATTCATCGGGATATTTATAAATAATTTCTTTATTATTTTTACGCATTAAAACATTAAAATATACAATATCCTCATCAAATTTCAACATATTTATCATTTTCAGAACATTGCAGTCATAAAAATAATCCCCACTATTTAGCATAAGACAATAATCTCCAGATGCTTTATCAATACCCTTATTCATAGCCTCGTAAACACCACTGTCTTTTTCACTACACCAAAAAGTTACATGACGTGCATATTCCTCGTTTTCAAGAAACTGTTTAATAATATCTACACTACCGTCTGTACTGCCACCGTCTATTATTATATGCTCATAACTATCTGAGGTCTGATTTATAACACTCTCAATCGTTTTTCTAAGTCCTATGACGTTATTCAAGTTTATTGTAATAATAGATAATTTCATAATATAGTTTTTGTTATATTAATTAGTATATATTTCAGATACGTTAAATAGAACGAATAAATTAGCCTTTTATATGAAATTTCCAAAAAGTTTCATAATCGTATTTTCTGTACGCATGACATCCAAAAGGTATTTTATCGCCACATAAATGATACAAAAATTCCGGATGAATTTCAAACGAAAATCGAGCAGCCTCTTCACACGAGGGTATATTTGCATTGTTTCCCCATATATATTTTGAATATGTGCCAAATACGAAGTCTTCATTTACTACATTTTCACGTTTGTAAAAATCTACCGTGTTTTTAATACCAATTGTTCTCATCGCAATTCCTATTGCATTTAGAATTGAGAAATGATGAATGTGATTATAAAATAACAACTTCAAACCTTTTGGTTTAAAAAGTGGCACGTACTTAAATTTTGACAATATGTCAATGCAATACTGTATTCTACGCAACGAAAAACCGCCATTGCCTACTCCCAAAAACTCGGTTGAAAATATGTTATCATTGCACACAAAATGAGGTGCCCCGATATAATCATACTCTTTATCGCACCAATCAAGCAATTCGTCTCGAAAAACCCAAGCATCAGTTTGATAAATAAACATATACTTGTATGCTTCAAAACGTTTATAAAATTGAGAATCAAGACATAATGAATTGTATCCCTTTACAGACTCAAAAAAGTGTTCTTCAAAAAATTCAACGTCAAATTCTTTTGATTCTTTTTCCGAAATTTGCCTATAAAATGACAAATCAAGATTTAAATGAGAGACAATCACAATATCGTGATTTCGCAAAATTCTCAATCCTTGCCTAAACGAAGCCTCCTCAAAAGAGGACAATTTTTCCTTGTATACAGGAATTATAACTACACAAGATTTCAAACCCATTTGATTGAAAAGATTACTCCCATTCTAGTATTTATAATTGTTTAATAACTTTGGTGGGAACACCTGCCACGATGCAATTATCTAGCACATCCTTAGTTACAGAAACTCTTATTCAATTCAATATACGTCTAAGAGTCTGTATAAATTCTCTTTGATTTTTCTCCATATCGTTTTTTATAACTTCAGTTTTCTTAAACCTATCCAAAAAACATAATGGATCAAGTATCAACCTAAATAATAAACGAACATACGGATTTGTTGATTTACATAATATATATTCAAAATAT
>JAEEGK010020788.1_pt1 | contig 13920 bp, 10 predicted proteins | sample 8958771 | NCBI WGS metagenome assembly JAEEGK01 (sample SAMN16246547, study PRJNA631951) | gut metagenome | biome: gut microbiome; feature: rumen; material: SC-attached | host: Bos | place: Iran: Karaj | collected 2018-10 | reverse complement strand
TTTTAGTAGTTCTTCTTTCAATCTCTTTTTATCTTCTTCACTAAGTTCAATTTCACCCTTAGGAGCATCGGTTTTGTTAGCTGTTCCTTCAGTGACTTCTTCTGGCTCTTTATAAGCTTTGAAGATATCAATCACACTAGTGACGATGAGATAAAATGATGGAATTAATAGAAGGATTAATAAGCCCCAGATGGAACTTACGAAACCAAATACACCGCCTAGGAACGCTGATCCAACCACCACTTTACCGAGCAATTCTTTTTCGGTAAACGCTTGGTACTGGAAGATTTTTCCATCACCATCAACAGCAGAAGCAACGCCATCATTAATACCTGATGCAATAAAGGTATAACGGCCCTCGCCTTTTTTTAGTGACTCATTGATGTGAATCTCTCTGACACGGTGAGTCATTGGGACACCTGTTGGATTAGTTCTTAATGTGAGTTCTGAATGATCGAGTGGTTCAGTATATTCTGTTTCAGCTTGATATACATCGAAGAACGTCACATCAACATCCTTCTTATTTTGATATTCCTGATAAATCTTTTCAGGGTCATCTAAATAAGTGATGATTGCAGTATCCACTTTGTACTTGGGTTCCATAGAATCGGTTTTAACAACAAATGTGCCAAATCCGAATCTAATTTGTTGATTGTAATGATTTTTCTTATTGACCAAGCCATCGATTTGGGCAAGACCAATAACGGCGAAGAGAGCTAGGAAGATACCTGTGAAAACCCATTCAAGTATTTTTCTAAGTTTGCTTTTTGGCTTTTTTTCTTTCTTCTCTTTCATAAATCAACTTATAACTTTACAACCTTGCCTCCCCCTGTTTTTCCAATGCCAGCGGCCATTCTGTAATCGTCAAACACTCTTGCTTCTTTAACGTGCGGTGTGCGTTTGCCTTTAGAGATATAATAGCCTTCACTTGTGTAGACTACATAACGCCCTGGGATTTTTGTCTTAGGAGCGGGTTGTTTCTTTTCTTCTTGCACTACTGGCGCTACTGCTGGAGCTGGAGCAGGTTTAGGCTGTCTAGCTGGACGTGGCGTATCAGAGAGCATGACGACTTTACCTTGTTTAGCCTTAGCAACGCCAGCGGCATAACGGTAATCGTCAAATACTTTAGCGTCATTCATTGCATTGCTACGCTTGCTGTTACTGACGTAGTAACCATCAGGTGTAGAGACAACGAATTTGCCTGGTATTTTAGTTTTTGGTGCTGGTGCAAGAACTGGAACTGGCGCTGGTTGTTCAGCAGGTTGTTCTTCTTCACTAGCAGGAACTGGAACAGGTACTGGAGTTGGAACTGGTACCGGTGTAGGTACTGGTTGTTCTTCTGGTAAGCGTTCGAGCTCTTCTTGTTTATTATAATCATGGTCAACATCTTTGATTTGTGGCCAGATTTGTTTGACAGCTTCATCATAGGTAACTGGTTCTTGACTAACAGGAACTGGTTCACTAACTTCTGCTGGAGCTGGAGCAGGTTCTTCCACTGGTGGTAATCTAGAAGGTTCTTCATAATCATTGAAGTTATGATTGACGTTTCTAATTTGTGGCCAGATTTGTTTAACCGCTTCATCATATGTGACAGGTTCTTCATATGGGTGAGAACCTTCATCAAATTGAGCAGGTTGAGGTGGAAGTTCAGGAAGTCTAACGAGAGGCTCTTCGTGATAAATGTGTCTTTCTTGTGGATAAGATAAGAACGGCCAGATATCAATACAAGCTTGTTCAAATGTGACAGGTCTTGAATATGGATGAGACATTGGAACAGGTTCTTCCGCTTCTTTAATAGAGGCGAGGAACTTACGATATTCTTCGGCTTCTCTAGCAAGGCGAGCTTCTTCTTCCGCTTGAGCGGCATTAATGATTTCTTCTCTTGCTTCTTCAAGCATGCCTTCTTCTTCTTGATCGATGACTTCCGCTTGACGGCGTTCAAGTTCAAGACGATGTTGTTCTCTTTCTTCTTCAACTTTAGCGATTTCTTGTTCGAATGCACTTGCTTCTTCAGCGATTCTATTAAGAAGTTCGTTGAGTTTTGCATCATCTTCTTTAACTTCTTCTTTGAGCGCGTATTCGTCTTCGTAATATTCTTTTTCTTTTTCAGTTGGATTAACTGGAAGGTCTTTTCTAACTTTGCTCGCTAAATATTCGCGGTAAAGCGCGTCAGTTCTAACAAATTCAAATGGACCAGCAAGGTGCTTGCCGTAAATGAATTCTTCGTCATCAGGTGAAGAGATAATTCTTGGTTTATAGATTTTAGAACTACCTTTAGCTTCTTTACTTCTATCTTTACCCTTTAAAGTAATGTAGTTAGCAAATAAAGTTCTATTGAGTTCCGCCATTTCTTCTTCATCAAATAAGGAGTAACTTTCATCGACTCGATAATTGACACCTAAAGAAGAATAGCCTTCGATAAATCGATATACTTCATAGCAATGATGGTATTTAGGATTCTTACGAATAATATTTGTTTGAAGAATTGGGTTATGAACATCTTTTTCTGTTCTTAATTTCTTCATAAAATCAGAATTGTAGAAATAAAGAATGTAATTTCTCATTTGTTCAATTCTATGGATATAGGAGTTGGATTTAATGGCTTGGGCATCTTGACGTGGGTGAACGATTCTCACTTTTGTTTCCACTTCGACTTCGCAGCCATCAATAGTCGATTTGTTTTTAACCATCAAGACTTCTTCGTCGTTTAATTGAGCCATCTTAGCGACGACTTCATATCTCTTTTCGACGAATAGAACTAAACGTCTAATGAATGTGGCAATGAATCTATTTTCATATGTTCTAATTTCATCATCGTGTAAGATAGTTAAAATCTTAGAAGGAATAACATTACCAAGTTCATCGATTTCTTTAATGTATTGGGTGTGGCTTGCTAAATGTTGAACGGATTCAGCATTTGTTTTTCTTGCTAATTCGACTGGGACAATCGCACCTTCAGTTTTAGTATTTAATCTTGGGTTTTGAACGATTTCACCTAAATCGAAAATGACACCTTCAATAGTTTCAATCCATGAATTATCAAATGAGGATGATTCTTGTCTATCAACTCTCATGTAGGTGTTTTTGCCGTTAGCTAAAGCGTCAAGGATTTCTTTTTCATAACTACCCTTGGTAATACTCTTTAACGCTGAGTGATAGCGGCGATTGACTTGTTTTGGAGTTGATCTGTTACTCATAATGTTTGTTTTCTATTTGTATTTAATTAGTTATTTAGTTATTTTTGATTAAGTTAGCAATATATTCGTGAGCCATATGGAAATTGCCTTTGCCATATAACTTATCTAAGTAAACGTTAAGTTCGCCTAATTCGTCTTTTAAGAAAGCGATATTTAAGGATTCGAATTTCTTTAAGACTTTGTTTGTGAAGATGAAGTCAAAGCCATCGACTTCAGAACCACCACAACCGACGTAAACAGGAATAAATGTTTCGAGTTGTTTTAAAATACGGTTACCAAAGGCGAGTTTGAATTTCTTAATGACGAAGTTATCGAGATCTTCGAATTTCTTAAGCATATCAGCGGAAATTGGGAATTGACCAACGGCTTCATCATAAAGTTGTCTTAATTGTGAATAAGGAACTTGGATAGCTTCTTGTTCGGCATAATCAAATGGACGGCCTTTATCATCGAAGAATAAAGAGATAGCACGGTCATAGACCTTATCGGAAATGGTGAATGTACTATCGTCGTTATTCGCTGTACCGAAGAAGATAACGTTTTGTGGGATTAATAACTTACCTTCTTTAACGTGAACTGGGTCACTATCAAGTGGAGAAGGAATTAAGTCGATTAACCAGTCGTTAGGATCTCTCATTTCCATGACGGATAAGAATTCAGCGAAGTAGTATTCAATACGGGCTAAGTTAAGTTCGTCGAGGACGATGACGTTGAGGTCGTTACGATAGGTGGTGATATATAGGGACTTTAAGAATTCGGTTTCATTGAACTTTTTAGTAAATTCGTTGTAGTAACCTAATAATTCAGATCTATCTTTCCAAGATGGTTGGACTGGAATAATGGCGGAGTCAAAGGAGAAGAATTTACCTAAGGCATAGGCGAGGGATGTTTTACCTGTACCAGAGATACCTTCTAAGATGATTAACTTAGATGTGGCCATACCAGCGAATAATTGTTTGATAACGTCTTCTCTATAATAAAGTTTTAATTGAGAAGCACAGAAGTTACGGAAGGAATTGCATAATTCTTCAAGTGTTAAATCTGGCATTGGAGCGATTTCCATGTTTTCACCACGATATGTGTTATCAACACGGATACATTTTGGGAATCTAGCACTGACTTCTTCAATTGTTTCTTGAGACTCTTTATCAAGTTCATCAGTTTTTAAACCCATATAACCAACTTTGAGATTGAGGATTTTATCTCTTTCTTGGACGGATTGATAAAGTTCGTAGTTAAGTCTTTCAACTTGTCTCTTGAGTTCTTCTTTATCGAGTTCTTTCTTAACAAATCTAATGTATTTGCGAATGAAAACGAAAAGCAAGAAGCCTAAACCAGCGATTAAGCCAAGTAATAAGCTTAAGAAAATAACCCAGAATAACCAGCCTAAGAAACCAAATTGGTTAGCATATGCTGATAATGTGGAATGATAATAGCTGAAGTTATCTGGTAAATCGATCCAAGGTGAAATGAAAGCCTTAAATAAGAATTTGCCAATGTCAGCGAGAACGCGAATGAACATTTCGCGTAAGTATTCAAAGTAAGCAGCCATTATTCAGTAATCCCCCTTAATAATTTAAAACTTAATATTGATTTGAAGTAAGCACCCATTGTGGCGTTGATGCAATCTTTATCCCAACCTTCTACGTAAATAGAAACAACGATTTTAGAAGGTGTATTAGCGTAACATGGAATTAGTAACGGATTATGTCTATCATCGGCAATTTCTTCAAATGACAAACTATTTTCTTGCTCGATGACTCCGTCTTCAGTTTCTTCTCTTAAGAATTCTTGGCATATATCTCTGTGAAGTGCATCGAATGAACTATCGAGATAATGTGGAGGTAAATCTTCGTTATCGAAACGTGGTTTTTGTGTTGATTCATCAAGTGGAACAATCGTAGAATCGTAAATTAATTTTGATCTGTCATTTACTTGACCATAAACTATTTCCTTATTGACACGATCATTCTCATCAAAGTAATAATCGTAATAGCCATCTCTATTGTTATCCAATCTACCACCTAAATCAGTTTCGATGTATTTACCGGTTGTTTCGTCTTTTTCTTTCATTGGATCAACAATGTAATACTCATGACGAGGATGATCATCATCACCAAGAACGAGAATAGAGAGTCTAATGCATTTTTTCAAGTTAGAGAGCATTTCGTAAGTCTCATCTTCGCTCTTCCAGTATTTTTCATCGTAATTCTGTTTCAGATCTTCAGAAAGCTCATAAGCGCGTTTACCTGTACCGGCGGTTTGATTACCTTTTTCTCCAACAATTTGGAAATCGCAATAATCTGTATCTTCTGGCTCACCTTCTTCAGTATGGTCTTTAGTCACATCAAGAGAAACGTAATAGTTATTCAAATTAGATTTAAGATAGAAAGCCTTTTGGAAAAAACCAGTAAGTGCACGAGCTTTTCTTTGCTCACCATTTGAGAAAACAGCAGCAGAAGAAGAATCATAGAAACATGGAGTATTTCTTAACTCAGCATCTTCACTATCGAACCATTCGCTTTGGAACATAGAGGAAACAGGAGTGAAAACATCTTTCCCTTCTAATTCTTCTGGTTCAACACTTAGATTGATGAAAGATTTATATTCACCATCTTTTTCATCGGAAATTAAAAGATTGGCTTTACCCGCAACAGTAACGTCAAAAGGCTTTATATGTAAGCGATCGCTCGCGCCATACCACGCGAGCGTTAAGGAAACGGACAATCCCAGCACGGCGATTGTCCCAATCAAAGCAGATGTTATAATACGTTTCTTGTTCATAGTTATTCACCTGCCCCCAATCTATTAATTTCAAATGTTAAGCCAAGATTAAAATTATGCTCTAATTCTTCATCTACGATAGAATGATCCCATCCTTCTAAATATACAGTAATAGTAAGTTCGGCTAAATTAGCTGGACCACCAGTTATACAGACAGAAGTTGGATCGTTTGGGTTGTTTTCCCACAAAACACCTTCTCTATCAATGTGAGGATGAATAGTCTTAAGTGTTTCATATTTAGCTTCACCGCGTTGCACTTTATTGTAGTTCTCATAATACAAAATATTTTCACGATGCTTAGCGGTAAATGTGTCAGGATTACCAGCTGTATCATTGATGTTAGCAATCTTTTCTTCACCATCAATTATAAAGCCAGTGTCACTTATAGCGCCTGACTCACGCGTACATGCACCATATAAGATTTCTTCACCATTATCGTCATAATCATAATATCCATCACGATTCAAATCTAAGACACCACCAACATAAGTTTTGTTTTCGTTTGCAATTTCACTACTGCTCGAAGGGTTCAAAATAAAGTCACCTTGAGTGTAATAGCTATCATCACGGTCAATAAACATTCTAACTGCTTTGAAAGCATTACCGTCAACTGATTCATCATATGCAGATGCAGTTACGTCAGTAAGCCAAAGTTTACGATTAGGTTCATATTGATTTGGATCAACAGAATCGCTGCGCTTTACTCTAAATACAAACGGAATAACAGCATAATAACTCTTCTCTGCGTCAATATCATTCTGAGGATGGCTACAGAGTGGAGATTTTTTAGGAACAAAGCCACCTTGTCGATCATTTTCGCGAATATCAAAAGCGCCAGAAGTGACAGGCACTAAATAATTAGTGGAATGACCTTGATGCCTTAAGTAAGCATTAATAACAGGAGATTCTAGACCAGAACCAGCAGGAACAAAATAATAGAAATGATTTGGATCACTTGGAATATTAGTAGGAACTACAGAATTCCAGAAAATTTCCAAATTTTCTCTATCAAAATCGGAATAGTCTTCGTTATTATCATAAGCACCTTTAGCTGGCATAGCAGTGTCGGACTTAAGTCCAATTTCGAGCTGAACGGTGCTTGTTACGGAAGTGCCAGAATATGAAATAGTAGAACGAGTACTGTAAGCATACCACGCTAAAGTACCACTAACTGTGCCTACTAAAGAGGCAAAGGTAGCGATGCCTAGGAAGCCAAACAATAATTTTGCAGGACTATTGTACTTTTTCATATTCTCCTTCCATTGTTTTGAATAAGTTAATTGATATCAGTTGCAAATTCAAACTTGATATCAAACATAGAACCAATATATTCATCATTCCAAATTGAGGAATTAGCAAATTCTTGCCATCCTTCAACCCAAATAGTGATAGTTGCTTCTAAATAAGAATTAGGACTTGTTTTAGTTAAGCCGATTGCTTTTCCTTTGGAAACTCCATCAAGATCTAATTTGTCGAGATCTAAATCATCATTATTCGTTTCAACTAAAATTCCATCATCAACCCTAGCAGCATAAGATTCTTGTTTTGAATCATCTTCACCATAAGTGACTTTACCAGAGTTATTGTTACCACCGAAATCGTACTCGTATGGCACATCATCTTCACCATCACCATCAAGATCTAAATGGGCATAAGTGTTCAAAGTATCACCATTTTTAGAAATCAAACGATTGATATTATCGTTAGTGGATACATGAATACGGACAGCATCAGTAATATCTGCTTTCCCAGCCGGATTATTCACACTAGCTTCAAGATGAAAATTATCAGTTAAATACACTTCTTTAGATTCAAAGACACCAGGTGTAGAATCTGTTTTTTCTTCAACGACATAGCGGAACTGTAAATCTAATTTAAAATAATTAGCTTCATTTGCTTTTTTCCAAGCGGAATATGGACCGTATCCAGCGATAGGATTTTTATAGAAATCCCCTAAGGCTTCATTTTTAGCAATTCCACCGGGTGTAACAGGTTGAATATCTGTAGCATAGCCATTAGTTTGCATGTAAGAGGAAATGTCATTACCTACAAAACGTGTAAACCATTTACCAGTTGAACCATTTTTATTTTTAACTCTGAACTGTAAATTACCTTTGGTACCGCCAGCCATAACTAAATGAGTCACATTGGCTCTTGTGGAGTATTGATACCAAGCGATAGTTCCAGAAACAGAACCCGCAAGAGTAACACCAATGAGAAGACTTAAAGCAGAAACGACTAATCTGTTCTTTTTCATTTTGTGTTATTAAATATAATTGGTTTTAAAAAATCTAAATTAATTGTGATTTTCGTGGAGACTAACACCAAACGTCATACCAACATTAAAGTTTTGTTCAATGTAACTAGCAGGATCCCAAATGGCAGTGTTTTGATCACCATAAGCTCCTTTAAGAAGAGGAGACCATCCTTCTAACCAAATAGTAATGGTTACTTTAAGATATTCATCGTTAGCAGAACTTGTCAAACCAATAGGTTGACCACCACTAATAACGCCATCATCTTCATGCGCAATAATAGATGAATCGGTAGTTAAGTAAGAAGTTTGAACCGGAACATCTTTTACTGCTTCTGGTGTTAATTCATGACCTTCTTCATCATATGTGGCAGGTACATAAGTACCATCACCATAAATACAAGGTTGAGGATTCCATTCATAACCTGAACGATCTATTTCTCCATCACCATCAACATCTAAGAAACCACCAACTTCAATTTCTTCGGTATCTAGGGCAAATAAGAAATTCTTAGTTTGAAGATTATTATTTTCGTCTTTATATTCAGAAGAAATTTGAACTCTAACAGCACTAGATAAGTCTAAATTATTTGAAATATCTGTATCTTGGATAGTTAAATCGGTGAGAAATACTTCGTTTCTTAGATTTGTTTCAGTACTTTCTCCATCGACGTCTTTAACTTTAATGAAGATATCGAATTGCGCATATGCATCTCCATTGGCTAATGACCATTTATCGTACTTACCTTGTAGACGATTTGGTTGCGCGTAAAAAGGAGATTCAAAATGTTCAGTGCCAATTTGAGTCACACCATCAGTATCATAAATAGGAAAATCCCTCGGCTTCATCTCGAATGGTTGATCTTTTCTTTGGGCACCAGTTGTAATTGGAGCGAATTTAGCTTCAGGAAGAATGGCTGAAGAAATATTATTATTCCAATTAATCTTATTGGTTGAAATTTGCAATAATTTAGAACAATGTGCAGAAGTACCAGTATAAGCCACTAAGGCTCTAGTGGAATATTGATACCATGCAATAGTACCAGAAATTGAACCAGCGAGAGTGATAGCTGAAAGTAATGTTAATGAAGATATGACTAATTTTCTAGACATTCTCATATGCAGCGATGTCGACTCCTAATTTCAAAGACGCACCTTCTGGAGGGTCTTTTTCGTTTTCGGCATCAGGATCAAATCCTTCTAACCAAGCAACGATTGTGTAGCGTTTAACATCACCATTTGCAAAATTGCCAACTTCATATTTAGCAGCGATTGATTCATTTATAAAGGTTTCCGCGAGAACGTATTTTCCATAGCCTTCTTCGCCTTCTTTTGGTTCAGTACTGTCATCAGGATATTCAGCAACGAATTCACGTTTTACTCTATTGCCTTCACTATCGTAGTTAGCTTTATGAGATTCTTTAGCAAACACACGATAATTATGAGTATCTTCTTTGATGTCGTTTTCAAAAACCATAACTCTTAAAGTATCATCGAGATAACGTTTTGTACCGTCAGTAGATACCTTAATGTCACTAATCTTAATGTTTAAGTTGTATCTTGCGATGGTATCACCAAAGTTACGAATAAAGAAAGTGTACTTGACGAATCTTAATTCTCTTTTGCCGTTATCACGTTCAACAACGATAGCACCATTTGTAGTACTTAATGTCTCATTATCAACATCAAGAGCTTCAATGTTATCACCGATGCCTTCGTGAAGATTAGAAAAAGTTTCTTCTGTTAAAGGATAAATAGTATCGAGTTCCAAGTAACTTCTTGCTGGATTGAAATCAGCATTCTCACTCAAAGACAACCTGACGTTTGAATTAGTGAGTTTGACAGAGAATGATCCAACAGTTCTGCCAAGGAATGAAACAATAACAAGAGAAGTAATTCCAATCGCAGTGAAAAGACTCACCAAAGCGGCGATTTTTCTTCTTCTACGTTTTCTGACATACTGTAAATCGTACATAATTGTGATGTTTTACCCGAAGGTGTTTTAGTTTTTGTTTTTTGTCCCAATAGGTTTTGAAATAAAAAGCCAGTGCCTATCATCCATTCACGGCGGATTATTTCTAACCCTAAGGCAACTGGCTATCTCTATCGAGACCCTGTAGTTTTGCGTCACCAAATTTCTCTGGTTTTGCTTTTTACTCGTAATTAAATTATCACAAGCAAAAAATAAGCGCAACTATTTTTTAAAATTTATTCTATATTACATATAAGAAAAAGCGCACATGGCGCTTATTTCTCTTTATTATTCTCAGGCGCTTCAACGCCTTTTTCTTTCATTAAATCTTTTAATAGTTCCGCTTTAAGGGCTTCTCTTTGCTCATCACTAAGATCATTTAATTGAGCTGGAGCCTCTTTAACTGATGTCTTTTTAACATAGAACACTAATCCAACAATGTTGCCTGCTAAAAGAACAAAGAGAGGGAAGACAAATGCCCAGAAATAGACATTGGTGTTTTGAAGTAAGAATAGAATTAATCCACTTGCAGCTTCAGCAGCTTTCTTAGGATCGCCATATTTGCCAATCATTGCAAGCATAATAATTGAGATGACAAACAAAAATATAGTGATGGCGACATCCACTACAACAGCTGCAATTAATAAAGGCTTTTTATATTTATTCATAAATAAACAACGCAAATTATATATGCGCTGATATTCTAAACTATTTCAACTTAAAATACCAAATGTTTTTTAATACGAAGTATAAATATAAAAGGAAACATAAAAAAAGGCCGTCCTGCTAGAGCAGTCCGACCATTTTGATAGTTTTTAATAAAGAACTAGAATTCGTTATCGATACCAAAGGCAAATGAAGCTGTGACAGCAGATAAGTCAGTGGCGTTAGCTGTGTAGGCAGCCTCATCTGTACCATCAAAGTAGAAGCAAATTGTAACTTTCTTTGCTGTGGTTGTGATTTCAGAATAAAGAGCAGCATCACCAGTTTTGCTTGTGACTTCGCCGTTGGCAAGTTCAAATAATTGATATTTACCTTCTTCAGAAATGATTAAAGCTCTACCAGAATCAGCGATACTATTGGTTCCAGCATTGAAAGTAGCGCTGTTTGCTGAAAGATTTGAACCATTAACACTGTTATCAGCAACCTTGAACCAGATTTCTTGCATTAATACGTATTTGTTGACGTTAGCAGAAGCAACTAAAGTTGTTACATTAGCGGATTCAGGATCACCTGTTTGAGAACTGTAAGCAGAACCCCACAAAACGCTTGCGATGTTAGTGAATTTGGTTGGTGTAGTTGTTTCACCATTTTGTTTAGCTGTAGCTGTAGCATAGTAGTCGACGTTGCTAGCAACATTTAAAGGTGTGACGAGTAATAAATTTGAAGCTGACGCGGAAACGGAGACAGATGTGTCATATGTGCCGTTTTGAGTGTCAGAAGCAAGTAAGAATGGTGCCACTGTTTTGGCGGAAATTGACATTGAAGAAACATCAATATCAACGTTGGCAGAGAACCATGCAACTGTGCCTGTAACGGAGGCGGCAGTGCTGAGTAAGAGGATTCCTAATGCAGGAATAATAACTTTTGTCTTTTTCATAAAATTTAATAAACTCCTTATATAAACGACAAAATCACTCAACTTATCTTCTAAACTGAGTGGACGATAGGTTTTGCATCACATGTCGCCAATAAGGTTTGGGACTTTCCTTATCGCTTTCGCTTTGCATAATAATGTTAAATTAATATTTTTTATATGTCAAATATTATTTTATATATTCGAAGAATATAGATGCAAAAAAACAAGATCTATATCGGACCTTGTTTAATAAATGGTTTTTAGTTTGTTAAGCCCTGTACAGGCCGTGGAGATTACAATACTCGTAAACCGCCACCACTTCTTCACCTGGAAGCAAAGCAAATTCTGCTTCGGGTTGTTGGCCTGGCTTTAATACTTTTCTTTGGTTTCCAAGGTTTGTTTGGAGAGCAATCCATTGAATATAATGAGCTTCAAGCATTGGGTGATCTACTTCACCAATTCTAACTTTAATAATGTTTCCTTCGACTTTATAAACAGGAACATGCTTTTCATGAGCACCATCTTGTGTATTAACTGGGATTTCTTCCATTGCCTCTCCACAGCATTTTGTTGGACAACTTGAGCAATCGTTAACCATGGCAACGATTTTGCCACATACTTTGCATCTTAAAAATTTCATAACACTTTCCTTCTTTTATATCCTTATCTTTATTATTGTTGTTTCTTATCATCAAGTAAAGACAAATAAAACAAAAGGGTGGTTACGTCTGAACCACCCAATTATTTTTTAAAGTTAAGCCGATAGATTATGGATTAACGGTAGCAGTATTACCAACAGCAGTTAACTGCGTTGTATTATCGACAAAGTAGAATACTTTAGTACCATCAATTGATTTAACAACGTAAGTGACGCTGCCACCAGTAACGACTGGAATAAAGATATAATCATTAAACTTATAGTAAACACCAGTAGCTATGTCATCATCGACCACCATTTCAATTTCAATTGTTTGACTGATAGTGATGACTTGATTTGTTATAACGGCGTAGAGCTGCAAGATTGTGCTTGTTAAAGACGAACAGACTGTAGCAGCTGTTACTGTACTGCTGCCGTTATAATAAATTTGGCTAGATGTGTTCATAATATCGGCATAGCTCCAAGCAGTGCCTGTTGTTGTGCTTGTAGCACCAGCATATTTGTAAATAACAATTGTTTTATCAGTAATTTGAGATGCGTTGGTTAGTTCAACGAAAGCGCCATCACCACTCTTTTGTTTGACAGTTCTAGAGAATGATGACCAAGCACCATTATTGGTCTTTGTGCGAACGTCAGTGATTACAGTAATGACTGTTTGACCATAATTAACCTTATAGTCATAATAACTGACTCGATATGTTTCGGTTTGAACCCTACTAGTTGGAGTACATTCTTCGGCAATAGACGACCCTCCTGGATCAACAACCGAGGTAATAGTATCTGATATGTAAGATGGTTTAGCTACATCATCATAAGAAGCGTCCCTAGTTACTTCTACCTCATTATCAGTTCTTTCGACAGTAAGAGCTCCTTTGTATGTGGCATCAATAACTAAACAAATTGAATTAGAATCATCAAATGTTGGCTCATCACCTTGGACAGTGCTAACAGGAATAATAGCGGCGCCAACTGGATGCTCAAATGTAGAGATATCATTTAGGAAATGTTCGGCCAACTCTGTTCTTTGGGTCTTAGAAGCGCTCGCACCAATATCCAAATAAAGCAAGTAGCCACCAGTACCATTTTGAACAGAACCTAAGCAATATTCGCCATTATTCATTGGAATTTCAAAGTAATACAAATAGTTCTGTTTTAAGGAGTGAATCTCCGTATGCGCAGAGTGCGTGTAATTTGTAATCCATTGAGTATCAAAGAGTTGTTGATAACCGAAATTAGAAATATAGTTCGCGAACTCCACAACAGAAAGAGAATGGCTTTCAACGTATGGTGTATTAGGATCAGGATTTGCATTTGTTAATTCATATTTGTTGTCAACGCCAGCAAATCTATATGGTTTAGAGAATGTGCCATCGGTGTACTGATAAGCATAAGACCAGTTGCCATGATCTGGATTACCATAAATCGCGGCAATCTCTTTGATTTGTAAAATAGCATAACCATTTGCTTCGGTGTCTC